>ENA-OQCU01000230-OQCU01000230.1-human-gut-metagenome-genome-assembly--contig:-NODE-230-length-29151-cov-3.732256_pt1 | contig 29151 bp, 26 predicted proteins | sample MGYA00242504_ERZ504590 | MGnify/ENA primary metagenome ERZ504590 (study PRJEB26092, sample SAMD00036318) | human gut metagenome | host: Homo sapiens | study: EMG produced TPA metagenomics assembly of... | reverse complement strand
GCCGTCCACGGTGGCGCGCCAGTCGCTGCCCATATGGCGCTTGACCGACTCGATGGTGCGGTCGGGGTTCACCGCCGCCTGGCGGCACGCGATGGTTCCCACCAGGCGCTCGCCCTCCTTCGAGAACGCGATCACGCTCGGCGTGGTGCGCTCCCCTTCCGCGTTCGGCACGATGACGGGCCGGCCGCCCTCCACCGTCGCCGCGCAGCTGTTCGTCGTTCCTAAGTCGATGCCGATCGTTGCCATAGGTGCGTCCTTTCAGGTTGAGATTGCGTAGGTGCAAGTGCGAAAACTCGAATCACTGGTAGTTCGTAACGTGAGCGAAGGTTTCCGTGGTACTCGAGATCGTGGGGAGGGCGAGGGCGAAGCGTACTTCGGTACGCGAGTCCTCGGCCTCGCCGCGAGATCGGGCACCACGGGAAGCCGCAGCGTCGAGCAGTTCCGACGGCCGGTAGGCCGCCGGAACCATCAGAACGGCATGCCGCAGAAGCGGCACAGCGTGGGGCCGAGGCACCAAACGCCGCAACAGATGAGGCCGGGGTCGACGCCCATGCTGAAACCTTGCGACTGGCTCTCCTGCTGATAGGTTTGCCCGGTCTGCTGGAACTGCCGCTGCGCGCGCTGGTAGTCCGGGTTGTTCGGATCCATGCGCACCGCGCGCCTGATCTGCTCGAGCGCCATGAGCGTGTTGCCCGCGGCGTCGTTCGCGAGCGCGCTCAGGTAGTACCAGCGCGCCGTGCGGCCGTCGCTCGTCACGGTGTTCAGGATGTCGACCGCCTGCTGCCCGCGCCCGGCGTTGATGGCGTCGACGGCGTTGCGCATCTGCACGCTGTCGCCCGCCGCCGCCTCGGGATGGATGGGCTCGCGGCTGCCGTAGCCCGCGCCGCCGAAGCCGAACAGGTCGTCGAAGTCGAAGCCGAAGCCGCCCGACCAGCCGTAGGGACCCTCCGTGCCGTAACCGGAGCCGCCGCCCGCGCCCTGGCCCTGGCCTTGGCCCGCGCCGCCGCCCGATCCGCCGTAACCTGCACCGCCGTAGCCCGCGCCGCCCTGCGGGCCCGACGCCGCGCTCGCACGACGATCGCGCGCCGCGTACTTCTCGGGATTGATGATGCGGTCGTACGCCTCGTTGATCTTGTTCATGCGATCCGCCGCAGCGGGATCGTTCGGGTTCAAGTCGGGATGGTTCTCGCGCGCCTTCTTGCGGTACGCCTTCTTCACCTCGTCGGCGGACGCATCACGGCTCACGCCCAGCACGTCGTAGGGGTTCTCAACCACGGCGCTTCTCCTTGTCGTTTTCCTTCGCATGGTACTTCTGCCACACGCCCGCGTACACCACGCTGCGCAGCAAGCGCAGGTCGCGTTCGAGCGGCAGTCGCTCGAACGCCTCGGCCACGCCGGCCATGAGCAGGTTCAAATCCTCGTGCACGTCCTCCGCACCGGCTTCGATATCCACCAGCGGGTTGTAACTGCCCGAGGCCTTATCGTCCTCGTAATCCATCGCCGCGTCCATCACGTACACGAACTTTCCCAACCGTGCACCTAATCTCCGCAGGTCGTCGGCCCAGAAGTCGTCCGGTCGGTAGACGAACAGCTCGCCCATCAGCACGCCGAAGCGGTTGGCAGCCGCATCGGGCGCGGGCGGCTCGCTGCCCGGCGTCGCAGCCGCCGCACGAGCGGCCGCCTCGATGGCGCCGATGTCGGCCATGCCCGTCTCAACGGCCTCGCAGATGCGCGGGTTCCGCGCGCGGATGCCGCGATACGGCCCGGCCAGCGCGCCGGCGAACGCGCGCGCCCGCACGCTGCGGTCGTCGTTCCAGTCGTCGAGGCCCTTGTAGTACGCCAGCGCCACGGTCACGTCGGCCGCATAGTCGATGCACGCGGTGCTGACGAACCCGTGCGGCTTCACCGGATGGGGCACGCAGCGACCTTCGCCCGCGCGTTCTTCCGGCTCGTACAGCGAGCCCAGCAACAGCGCCAAAAACACCAGGTCGTAGGTGAGCGCCACGCGGCAACGCTGCCCGCACTGCTGCCCGATCGCACGGCACAGCCCGCAGTACGCGGCATGGTAGCGCTCGCGCTCGGCGTCGTCCAAGCCCTCCCAGCTGGGCACCACGTAACCGAACATGCTCAGCGCCCCAGCTTCTTCGAGAAGTCCGCAAGCGCCTGGAACCCCTCGATGATGGTGTCGAACGTCTCGGGCGGCTCGGCGGCGAACGCCGTGCCGTACCGACGCTGCACCTCCTCGTCGATGCCGGCCATGAGCGCGCGGCCCCTCGTCGGTCACCCGCAGCCGCAGCGAGCGCTTGTCCGTCTGGCTGCGCTGGCGCTCGATGAGCCCGCGGTCTTCCAGCTTGCGGCACACCGACGGGAAGTTCGTGCGCAGGATGCCCGCCTGGTCGCTCAGCTGGCCCGCGGTCAGTCCGGGCGTGCGCATCAGCTCCATCAGCACGTGCATCTGCTGCAACGTCAGGCCGTGTTGCTGGCAGATGGGCGCCATCGTCTCGTGCAGGATCTTCTGCACGTCGTAGGTGACCACGAAAAGCTCGTGCTTGAACGTCGAGATGTCCACGGCGCGGCCCTTACGACTTCTGTTTCGTCTCGGTCTTGCACTTCGGGCACACCACGCGCAGCGTGCCCTTGCCGCGCGGCACCGAAAGCACCTGGCCGCAGCCCTTGCACTTGAAGTAGCGCGTGGTCTTGCGGTTCGTCCACTGCTTGCGCATGAGCGACAGCTGCTTGCGCGGTTTCTCCACGATGCGCTCGAATGCGGCGTTCTCGCGATCGCGTGCGGCGATGTTCTTCGAATAGCTGCGGAACAGCGAGTACGCCAACACGATCAGCGCCACCCACGACAGCAGGTCGAGCCCCGGGACGATCGACGCCAGCAGCAAGACGATGCCCACGACCACGAGGAAGTTCGACAGGGTGTCGGCACCGCGACGCCCCTGCATCATGCCCGACAGCTTCCACTGCAAACGCTCGAGAAAACCCTTCACGCGAACCTCTTTCCGTTGCAAGCGGCCCACCGGGGCCGCTGCGCTCATGCCGGCGCTGTCGCCCGGCTCTCTTCGATCTCTCAGGAAATATAGTATTAATGTAAGAGTAATTTTCAGCCGCGACACGCCGATGTCATCGAACTGACATGATGCGGCCATAAAGCGCCCACAGGGCGGGGGGCTCATCATGGGCGCGGCGTTGGAGCGGGGAAACGTTTGCGGGCTTGCGGGCCGGCTCTGCGCCGATCCGAGACGGGTGCGCGTGCGATCGGCGCGGCACAAGGCGCGCAGTCCCGAAGAGCGCGCCGCGCCATAAGAGGGAGGGGCTACGCCAGGAAGCGCTGCTCGAACTCGACGATGGGTGCGGGACGGCCGACGTAGTAGCCTTGCGCGCGCGTGCAGCCCGTGGTACCCAGCGCCTTGAACTGCTGCTCCGTCTCGATGCCCTCGGCCACCGACTCGACGTGCAGGTCGTCGCACAGGGTGGCCATGCCGCTGACCACGCGCATCGTGCGATCGGTTGCATCGATGCCCCAGATCAGCGACTTATCCATCTTCAACACGTCGAATTCCAGCTGCACGAACAACGACACGTTCGCGTTGTCCACGCCGAAGTCGTCGATGGCCACGCGGAAGCCGCACCCGCGCAGCTCGTCGGCTACGTTGCGCAGCAGGTTGCCGCCCTGCCCGCGCGCCGACTCCGTCACCTCGATCTCGATGAGCGCAGGGTCGACGCCGTACCGCGCCACGGTTTGCACCACGCGGGAGACGAACCCCTCCTCGCCCACCGTCAGGCGCGAGAAGTTCACCGCGAGCGGCACCACGCGGCCGCCTTCGCGCTGCCAGCGCGCCACCGTTTCGCACGCGCGCGACAGGGCGAAGAAATCCACGTCCGCGATTTCCCCCATGTCCTCCAGCGCGGGAATGAACGAGGCGGGCTGCGCCGCGACGCCGCGTTCGGGGTCGAGGTAGCGGATGAGCGCCTCCGCCCCCACGAGCGCACCGGTTTGCGTCGCCACCTGCGGCATGAGGAAGATGTCGAGCAGCCCTGCCGCCACCGCCTCCTGCGCGCCGCCGGGGCGGACGAGGTTGCTGACAGCGGCATCCTGGGCAAGATCGACGCCCAGGTCGACCGCGCGATGCCGCCCGCGCTTCGCGCGGCGCATGCGGCTCGCCCGCCGTGTCCAGCAGCCGGTTCGTGTCGTCGCAGCGCTCGCTCCACGCCGGCCCGGCCGATGCCGGCAACCCCATCTGGGCGAAGCGCACCGTCAGCGTGCGCACGAGACGGTGAAATCCTCGTACGCCCATCGGCGTTGCCACGGCGCAGAACTCGTCGTCGCCGATTCGGTAGACGCCGTCGCCGAACACGTCGCGCATGCACACGGCGATGCGCTGCAGCATCTCGTCGCCTTCAGCGCGGCTGCGTTCGCGGTTGATGACCGCGAGGCGGTCGGCGTCCACCAGCACGAACCCGATGCGATCGAACGTGCCGCGATCGTAGTCGCGGTGGAACGCACCGCGCGAATGCGCGCACGTCAGTCCGTCATTCCAGGTCAAATCGTTAACCTGGCGCTCCGCCACCGCGCGCTTCATGCTTGCGGAAATGAACGACGCCAAGCCCACGAGCGGCTGCTCGATGATCTCGAGGCGACCCTTCTTGGGATCGTCCGCGCCCAGATAACCCACGAGCTTGCCGTCGATCTCGAGCGGGACCGCCACGAGCGACCCGATGCCCTGCGCCGCCAGCGCCTCGCGCTCGTCGGAGCGCCCGCCGTCTTCCAAGTCGGCCACCGAGTTGATGATGACGGCGCTTCCCCGGGTCGAAGCGCTCGATCCAATGGTCGATCAGCGACAGCGGCAAATCCGTCAGGTTCTGGATTTCCGGTGCTACGCCCTCCGCGCACCATTCGTAGATGTTCGTCATGCGATGGTTCTCGATGCCGAAAATGTACGTGCGATCGGCCTCCAGAAACGTGCCGACCATGCCCAGCACCGCGTTGAGCGCCGCGCCGAGGGGCTCGTTCTCCAGCACGCGGATGCATTCGACGTTGAGGCCGTTCGCCCCGGCCAGGAACTTGAACGATTCCTTCTCGCGCTCGTGGTCGGTGATGTCGAACGCGATCTCGAGGCGCGCCTCGCGCCCCTCCCAATCGATGAGTTTGTCGCGCAGCAGGTAGTGATGCGTCGTGATGGGGCTCGTATACTCCCACTCGAGGAACGCGTGCGCGTTCAGCTGCTTGTTCGTGCAGAACGGGCAAGGGGAGGTGCGATTTTGCAGCACGCTGTAGCACAGATGCGTGCCGTCGTCGGCATCGCGACCGTAAATCTCCTTGCCGGCTTTGTTCACGAACAACAGCTGGTAGGTGTCGGGGTCGCTGACGTACACGAGTTCGGACAATCCGTCGAGAAGCGAATCCATCGCGTTTTGCATGCAGCGCTTCCCCCTTCGTCCCGAAGTTCTCGTACGGCCCGGTGACCAGCAGAACCAGTATAGATGAACATCGGAAGAGTTGCTAAGGGGGTGGGGTAAAAACGAGCGGCCCCCACACGTAGGTGCGAGGCCGTTCAAATAAAAAGCGGAAACGCGCGGGAGCCTTACTCCTCCACGCGGATGACGCTGGGCTCGTCGCGCAGCACGTCGTCGAGCTCGGCGATCTCGGCCAGCACGTCGCGCACGCTCTTCTCGCGCGCGGTGTGGGTGACGTACACGAGATCCACCTGACCGCCCTCCTTCTTGCCGCGCTGCACCACGGAGTACACGCTCACGTTGTGCTTCGCGAACACGCCGGCCATCGCGGCCAGCACGCCGGAGCGGTCGGCCACCTTGAAGCGGATGTAGTACTTCGTCTTGAGGTCGTCCATCGGCACGATGGGAAGCTCGTCGGTGCAGGTGCAGCCCACCAGCGGCCCGATGCCCAGCGTGACATGGCGCGCCACCTCAAGCACGTCGCCCATCACGGCGCTCGCAGCCGGGCCCGCGCCCGCGCCCTCGCCGAAGAACATCGTCTCGCCCACGGCGTCGCCCGTCACGTAGATGGCGTTGTACACGCCGTCGACGGTGGCCAGCTGGTGGGTGAGCGGCAGCATGGTGGGATGCACGCGCACGTCAACGCCCTCGTTCGTGCGATGAGCCAACGCCAGCAGCTTCACGCAGTAGCCCATGTCGCGCGCCGCGTCGAGGTCCATCGTGGTAACGTTGCGGATGCCCTCGGTGTGCACGTCCTCGATGGTGACGCGCGAGTTGAACGCGATGGACGCGAGGATGGCGATTTTCGCGGCGGCGTCGAATCCGTCCACGTCAGCAGTGGGATCAGCCTCGGCGAATCCCTTCTCCTGCGCCTCTTTGAGCGCGGCATCGTAGCTGAGGCCGTCTTCCACCATGCGCGTGAGCATGTAGTTCGTCGTGCCGTTCACGATACCCATGACCGAGCTGATCTCGTTGGCGATGAGCGAGTGCTTCATCGGGTCGATGATGGGGATGCCGCCGCCCACGCTGGCCTCGAACGCGATCTCCTTGCCGGCTTCGTCGGCCGTGCGCATGACCTCTTCGCCGTACGTGGCCATGAGCGCCTTGTTGGCCGTGACCACGTTCTTGCCCGCCTTGAGCGCGCCCACCACGATCTCGCGCGCCACGGTGGTGCCGCCGATGAGCTCGACCACGATGTCGATGTCAGGGTCGTTCAGGATGTCCTGGAAGTCCTGCGTGAAGATGTCCTCCACGCCGTGGGCGATCGCCTGCTCGGGGTTGCGCGAGCACACGCGCACGAGCTCCACGTCGATGCCGTAGTGGCGCTTGAAGTCTTCGCGGTGGTTCTTGAGGATGTCGATGCACCCGCCGCCGACCGTGCCCGTGCCGACCAATCCCAGTTTTACCGTCATGCTGCGCTCCCTTTCCCGAGTACGTTCCTACAGATCCCGCGCCATCAGGTCGTCGTACGTTTCGCGCCGCGTGGTCACGCGCGCCTCGCCGTCCTTCACGAACACGATGGCCGGCCGCGGCTGGCCGTTGTAGTTGCTCGCCATAGTGTAGCAGTACGCGCCCGTGCCGAAGACGGCGACGATGTCGCCCAGGTCGGCGTGCTGCATCGGCATGTCGATGACCACGGCGTCGCCGCTTTCGCAGTGCTTGCCCGCGATGGTGACGATCTCGGTGCGCGGCTGGCCGGCCTTGTTCGCGATGACCGGCTCGTAATCGGCGTGGTACAGCGCCGTGCGGATGTTGTCGGACATGCCGCCGTCCACCGCCACGTACTTGCGGATGCCAGGCAGCGTTTTCAGGATGCCCACCGTGTACAGCGTCACGCCCGCGGTGGCCACGAGGCTGCGGCCCGGCTCGGTGAGCAGGCGCGGCTCGGGAACGCCGAACTTCGCGCACGCCGCGTGCACCGCCGACGTGACCGTTTCGGCGAACTCGTCGATGGAGGCCGGCTTGTCGTCGGCCGTGTAGGCGATGCCCAAGCCGCCGCCCACGTCCAGCTCCTCGATACGATAGCCGTACCCGTCCTCGATGCGCGCCATGAGCTCCACCATGACCTCGACGGCCTCGGGGTAGGAGTGCAGCGCGAAAATCTGCGAGCCGATGTGGCAGTGCAGGCCCGCCAGCTTCACGTTCGGCGCCGCCAGCACGTCCTTCACGCACCCGTAGGCGAAATCCTCGCGCATGGTGAAGCCGAACTTCGAGTCCTCGCAACCGGTGCGGATGTACTGATGGGTGTCGGCCTCGACGCCCGGCGTGATGCGCATGTAGATGGCCTGCTCGACGCCCAACTCGCCGGCGATCTCGGAGATGCGCTTGAGCTCGATGCGGCTGTCGATGATGATGCGGCCGACGCCCGCCTGGATGGCCTCGCGCAGCTCGCGCGGCGTCTTATTGTTGCCGTGCATGAACACGCGCTCCATCGGGAAGCCCGCCGCGCGCGCGATGGCCAGCTCGCCGCCGCCCGACACGTCGAGGCACAGGCCCTCGTCGGCCACGATGCGCGCGGCCTCCTTGTTGAGGAACGCCTTGCTGGCATAGACGACGTCGGAGTTCTCGTAACGGCTGCGGAACGCCGTGAGGTAGGTTTCCATGCGCGTGCGCATGTCCTGCTCGTCCATCACGTACAGCGCGGTGCCCTGCTCGCGCGCCAGCTCCACCATGTCGACGCCGCCCACGTACAGGTGGTCGTCCTTCACCTCGGCGGTCAGGGGGAGCACCGCGCCCAGCTCCATAGTGGTGCGATTGTCGGGTTGCTTGCTCAAGTCGGCTGCGGGAAGAGACATGTGATTCCTTTCGTGCATCCTGGGGATTCGCCTAGTCTATCATCCCCGCTCGCGCACGGCGACACCCTGATCGAAAATGTCGCAATCATCCACCCTGCGGCAGGCGCTAAACGGCTTTTGGAAGCCGGCCGAAGCGCCGCTCCATGCAGGGGGAACGTTATGGAAGGTCGACGGTTGCTTTCTAACCAACGCGCACAGATGTTTCACGTGAAACATCTTCGGATCCGCCCGCTCCCCGCGTTTCGCGCCCCATGTGCGCGTCTATGCTCCCCGCGCCTCGCGTCCCGCTCCCGCCCGCGCGTCCCTTCGCTCCCGCCCGCGCGTCCCTTCGCTCCCGCCCGCGCGTCCCTTCGCTCCCGCCCGCGCGTCCCTTCGCTCCCGCCCGCGCGTCCCTTCGCTCCCGCCCGCGCACAGATGTTTCACGTGAAACATCTGTGCGCGTCGAAGCGGGATGCAGGATGGTGCCCGTGCCGGCAGGGTCCCGCGATGGATCGTCTCCGCATGGCAGAGATCGCGCGCTATGTACGATTCTCCGCCATCGTCGTTTCTTCCGACCTGGGCTTTCCTTCTTCGCCTTCGAAGACGAGCCCCGATAATCGTGCATAGCGCGCGATCTCTGCCGCCTCGCTTCCCAATCCGCCGTCAGGTCGATGACGAAGCGAGCCCGCACGAGCCGTACGCGATGGCCGACGGCGGCAAGGCCCCTTCATGGCAACGTCTCCCACGATTCTCAATGGCGTATAATGGGGCGATCATCCTCGAGGAAGGGAGCGGCATGGCTCAGCAGGAACCGTCCATCGATCAATGGCTCGCGGAAGCGAAGCAGGATCCGAACGCCGCGCAGTGCGGCATGTACCTCACCCACAACGGCATCGTGCGCATCACGCCGAAGAAGCAGGTGCGCGAAGGCGTCGAGGCCTGGGCGAGGTCGCCCAGGTGGAATTCTCCTACGACGCGGCCGGCGTGGAGGCAGCGGTGCAAGAGGCCCTCACCTGGCCGGGCGTATACTACGTGCGCACGTGGCTGAACGAGGGCGTGCTCAACGTGGGCGACTCCATCATGTACGTGCTCATCGGCGCCGACATCCGACCGAACTGCATCGACGCGCTGCAGAAGCTGGTGGGCAAGATCAAGAACGACCTCGTGGAGGAGAAAGAGATCTACGCGTAAAGCGAAGGCGGCGGACGCAACAGGGCAGCTCGGCGAAAAGGTCTCGTCGCGCGGAACCGCCAGAAAAGGCGATCCCGCGACATAAGGCCGCCCTTCGGCGGCGCTCACAGGCGGCGAAGCGGCGAGAAATCCCGCTTCGCCGCTTTTTTCTCATTCCGGGCACATTTCCGAAGCCGGTTTCGTGTTGGTGGCAAGGAGGCGATACCCCGTATGCAACCAACGCTCAGGCAGGACGACTTCATGGAGCGCGCCATGCGCACCTGGGGAAGCACCGTCTACCGCCTGGCCCTCAACCAAACGCAGTCCCCGCACGACGCGGAAGACATCTGCCAAGACGTGTTCCTGCGCCTGCTGAAAGACGCAACCGCTTTCAAAGACGACGAGCATCTCAAGGCATGGTTGCTCTGCGTCGCCATCAACCGCTGCCGCGACCTGCACCGTTCGGCCTGGAAACGACGCGCCGAACTCACCGACGCGGTTCCCGATGCGGGCCGCGAAGATCCTCGCAGCGACGATGCGGCACGCGCCCTGCAGGACAGCGAGCTCGGACGAGCGCTAGGACGCCTGCCCGACAAGATGCGCCTGATCGTGCATCTGCACTACTACGAGGGATTCTCGACCGAGGAAATCGCCCGCCTCGTGCACTGCGCGCCCGCTACGGTTCGCTCGCGCCTGAGCCGGGCTCGAACGCAACTCGGGAAGATGCTGGGGAAAGGGGGCATCCTTTGAAACGGACAGGACAATCACCCGAGCAGGACCAGTACCGCGCGCTGATGGACGACATAGAGATGCCAGGCCGCGTGCACGATCGCGTGATGCGCGAGGCGCACCGCCTGCGCACAGCGGAGGCGGTGCACGCGAAGCCTACCCGCCGACCGCGCACCTGCAACCAAAGCGGCTATCGTACGCGCCGCTTCGTCACGGCCGTCATCGCAGCCGCTTGCGTGCTTGCCCTTGCGAGCGGCGTCGCGTTCGCCATCTCGCAGCAACTCGACAATGCGACGGCGAAAAACTCCTTCGCCCTCGATGCGGGCACAGACGACTTCGGATACGGCGGCTTCACGAAAGTGTGGCGCAGCGACCCGGAGATAGATCCGAACAACGCCGACAACGCGCCCGACTCGGGGCAGCGCTACCTCTCAGTGGCCCATCTGTTCGACCTCTCCTGCACGGGAACGAACGTCGCTTCGCTCACCTACACGGTGGAAGGCGACCGCGTGCTGTTCTACACGAACGCCCGCATGCCCGAATTCTCCTACCAGGAGGGCGACGACCCCTATACGGAAGATCGCACCACGAGCTTCACCGTGAACTACGACGAGCAGAACGCGAACAAGACCGAGATATGGCACGCCCTGCGCGTTTCGTTCCCGTTGGAGGGAGAGGTGGCGGAGCTGTACGATGCCACGACGGGAGAGTTCTACGGCGATCGTCGAAAATGGGACGTCAATATGCACGAAAACCTCAATGCGCTGCTCATCCGCAAATACGCCGACATGATCGCGCAGGCGCGTCTCAAGGTGACGGCCACGTACGACGATGGAACGACCGAAACGAAAACCTACGTCATAACCCCGGTCGACAACCTCGAGGAAACGCTGCGCGCCTACGGCGAAGCCCTGCGCGCGCAAGCCGCGGAAGAGGAGGCGAACCCCGGCCCGACCGAGCCCATAGCCCGTCCGCAGCTGTTCAGGTTCACGCAAATAGACTGACCCGAACCCCTTTACCGAGCCGTCGGACATGCAAAGGGGTACGGGTGCTCAACAACACGGCAAACGGCTGGCGGCACTTTTGCGCGGCCAGGCGCGCCCGTTGCGGCTTTCTTCTAGAGTAGTCCCACTCTATCCGGCAGCGCACCGCCATCGGGCGTGCGCATTCTAGAAGAAAGGCGGCATCTATGGGAAAGTTCAAACGCTTTTGCATGATCGTGTTCGTCGTTGCTGCCGTGCTGGGCATCGGCGTGCTCGCAGCCCTTTGGTTCGCCTGGGAACCGCTGTTCCCGGCAATCGCCTGGCTCATGAGCATGCCGTGGTTCTTCGTCGTCGAGGCCGTTCTGCTAGGCATCACGGCGCTGGGCCTGCTGGTCGTGTTGATTCGCGCCATCACTGCTCCGGGCAAGAACTCGCAGCTGGAGCTTGAGCGCGACAACGGCAGCATCGCCATCACGCAGAACGCCATCCAGTCCACGGTCAAGCACGTCGTCGAGAGCCATCACGGCCTGTCCACGGACAACGTCAAGGTTCACATCACGAACAAGCACGACCCGCGCATGAGCATCCACGCGAAGATCGATCCGGGTCGAAACGCCGAGCTGGGACAGCTGGGCGCGAAGCTGCAGGACGAGATCGCCGCGACGCTTGAAGCCTTCACCGGCTACCCCGTCGACTCCGTGCGCATCACGTTCGCAGGCGACGCCGACGTGGTTACACCCGCGTTCACGCAGCAGGCCACGAAGTATACCGACGACACGCGCCGTCAGCACCAGACCAAACCGGTGCCCGCCCACGTGGTCGAGTAGGTGATGCGACGATGACTCAGTCCACCATGCGCATCCACCCTGCGGCCACCCCGGCTCCGAAGTCGGCGCCCAAGCAGTCGCAGGCGGCGAAGCAGAAGCCGAAAACGACGAACGCTTACGCGTCTTCGAACCAGAAGCACGACGAGCAGAAGGCTCCGCAGCGTACGGCCGACACACCGTCCGACGTGCTGGCGAATGCAGCGGCCGAGACGAAGCGCGACAAGGGCGTGTACGCCAGCATGAAGCGCGCGTTCTCGCCGTACGTGGAGAACCACAGCCATGCGGTGCTGTACGGCATCATCGGCTTCGTCGCGGCAGCCCTCATCCTCATCGTGGGATTCTGGCCCACCGTGCTGCTGGCCGTGTTCGCCGCCATCGGCGTGGTCATCGGCAAGTACCGCGACAGCGACCGCAAGACGCGCCAGCAGATGAAACAGGTCCTCGAACGTTTCAACTAGCGAAACGCCTCGCGTGCCGCGCCCATCCCCCTGCGAGATTCGCGCAGCACGAGGCGTTCGCCCCCCCCCGATCCATCATGCTACAGAAAGGAACTACCATGACCCAGAGCACTATGACCAAGCCAGCAACCTCTTCCACCTACAACCCCTACTCCGATATGGACGCCGATAAGAAAAAGAGCGATGCCGCCACGGCCGACTCCGTCTCCGCCGAGCCGGTGTACAAACTGGTCATCGACGAGAACGTCGTGGAGAAGATCTCCTCCATGGCCGCTCAGAAGATCGACGGCATCATCGACATGAAGGGCAACGTTCTCTCCCGCATCCAGGAAGGCCTGGGCGGCGCAGACAAGACAAAGGGCGTGGACGCCGATATCGTCGACGACACGAACGCGAAGATCAACCTCGACGTGATCATGGAGTACGGCAAGTCCGCCCTGAGATCTTCGACGACATCAAAAAGGGTTGTCGGCGGCGACCTCAAGGACATGACCGGCCTCAAGCGTGGTCGAGATGACCGTGAACGTGGTGGACGTCATGACTCCGGAAGAGTACGCCCAGAAAAACGGGTCCAACAGCGACGACGGGCAGCAGGACGACTCGGCCAACTAGACCGGGTTCGCCCTCAGCGTCGTGTTGCGGAGCCGTCCCGTCCGCGCTCCGCACCCCGTGTTGCAAGCCCGTCGCGTCCCCCGCGCGGCGGCTTTTTTAACGAGCGGGGCCGGATTGCTCGCCTGCCCTCAAATATCATCCTGACCCTTTCGCTTCCCCTATCCGACATCCTACCGCGTCCGACATCCCGCTCCCCGCGCAGCGCGCGGCGTGCGTGCCCTTCTGCGGGCCATTTCGGTCAGCCCACCTGCCCTCCGCTGTCAAACCAGAATTGACATAGCCCGGGTCGGCCCGCCCCGCGAAAGCTCGCCGGCGGCTCGGAAGCCCTCTTCGGCCATCGGCCAGGAGCCCGTCCCGCCCGATCGCCAGCCGCCCGACAGGGGAAGCGGCGCGCGGCGGTGCATGTCGATCCTGGTTTAGCAGCCGATAGGGCAGCGAATGGCAAAAAGACATCGAATTCGGAAGCGATCGCGTCATCCGGGATGGGTCCGCCGAGCAGCGCCGGAAGCAAGCGATCTCATGACCTGGGACTATGATAGATTGGGATTACCAGCACGTCTGCGGTTCGCTACGCAATTTCCGAATTCAATGCTTTTTCGCCATCGGTGGCCTCGCCGGATGCACGAGGCACGGCGCTTTGAGAGACGCGGCGCCTAGGCGACACGCCGCGCGGCCGGAGCTTGCGCGTCAAACGGACAGCCAGAGCGAATGTTTCACGTGAAATATTCGAAGCCGAGCAACGCCGCGACGGCTTCGACAAGATCCACGCGGGAACGAAGGGCAAAGCGCGTGCAATCCGCGCGAGAAACAGCGGCAAGAAACGTGGAATCCGCACTGTAAACGCGTGGGATTTCAGTAAGATCGAGGAAGATCTGCGCTGGATGTGCGCCATGAAAACGTGAGATGGGGTTGTTATACTAAGAAGCACGAACCCGCCAGGCGGGGAGGATGACACACCCTCTTTACATCCATTTCCGAATTCTAGATATACGGAAGGGGGTGTCCTCCATGGATGGTATTGTACTCAGCCTTACCGGAGTTATCTTGCAGGTTCTCGGCCTCGTAGCTGCTTTCGGCAGCTTGGCGGTCGGGGCGGCCTCGCTCGCGCTTCAAGCGTGGTCGAAAGACGAACCCCGGTCGTCCCAGAGGGACGAACCGGGCGCACAATAACATCCGAACCGCCGTAGCGAGTTCGAGAGCCGTGGGGAGTTAGCCGCTCCCTGCGGCTCGCCTGCTATTATAAGGAAGCAACCGCTCCTCCGCAACGGTGCCTAACGCGTTTTCCGCACTTCTTCGGTGATCTTCGCGAAGTCGCCTTCCGCGGCGCAGTAGCGCGCCAAGTCGCGCGTGTTCACGCTCTCGGCTCCGTCGATACGCGTAATCGCACCCAAGCCGAAACCGATCTGCGGCACGCCAGCGGCCGCCATCTGCGCGAAACGGTCCTCCTTGCCTGCGCGCGCAAAGCGAAGAGGCAGGTACTCCATGAAGCCATGCTCGGTCAACGCGCCGCGCATCTCGTCCAGCTGGCGCGCGACCTCGTCGCAACCCGCCGCCAGCTCATCGGCCACCCGCACAAGCTCCGCGTGGGTCGCATGCGAGCGCGCGGCCGCCAGCGCCGTGCGCCGCACGTTGAGCGCACCGTCCCCGCCCTCGGAAGCATCATGGCCGAACGCCAGCACCAGCCCCAACGTGTCGTTCGCGTACGAATGCAGGAAATGGTCGCAGATAATGGGCAGATCGTTCAGGTTGTCCACCCGATTGAGCCGCACGAAGTCGACGGGGTTGAGCGACAGCATCTCGAAGTCGAAGCGCGTCACCCCGGCGCGTCGGAAAAACGGCATGGTCGCCCCGCTCACGTTCGCAATGGACGAACGCATGGCGACGGGCGCGTCCTCGGCCACGTCGCAAACCTGCCGCACGGCGCGCACGATGCGCGCGATGTCCGCGCCCGCGTTCGATGCCACGCCGCCGCCCAGCTGCACGGCGCGCACCAGGCAATCGTCGAACTGCCCCGCGTTCGCCTCGATCTCGGCCACCAGCGCGTCGGCGTAGCGCGCCATGCGCGCGCTATCCCACCCGAGGATCATGCCCTCGCGGCGAAGCGCGCGATCGTCCACGCAAAACGGGACGGACACCTGAACGATCGCATCGCGTTTCTCTGTCATGATCGTTGCTCCTTCTTCTGCTCGCGCGGAGCGGCGGCCACTTGAAAGCAGCCGCCGCGCGCTATGGGCCGACTGGCATCGGGGAGGGAGAGGAGGGATACGCCAACCGGCCCCGAATCGGTTGCGGGCCGCTTTACGCCTTCAGGTCCTCGATGACGCTTTCGGCAGCGCAGTAGCCGGAGGTCAGCGCCGAACCGCAGCTATTGCCAGCCGTGGGCGTGGCGTACTGGATGCCGTAGCGCTGGCCACAGGTGTTGCCGGCGGCGTACAGGCCCGCAATGGGCTGCTTCTCGCCGGTGAGCACCTGGTAGCGGCCGTCGGTGCAGATGGCCGCATGCTGGCACAGGCCGCCGGAAGGATTGCCGCCCGTGGTGCCGAACGAGGCGAAGAAGGGAGCGTCCTTGATGGGCAGCAGGTTCTGCGGGTCGCAGCCCCAGTCGTCGTCGTGGCCCTTCGCGCACAGCTCGTTGTAGCGCTCCACCTCGGCCAGAAAGTTCGTCTTGGCCTCGCCGGTGTAGCCCACGATCTCGGCCAGCTCCTCAAGCGTGTCGGCAGCGTACACCGTGGAGTACTCTTTGCCGAAGCGGGAGAAGGCGCGCACGTCGAAGCCGTCCTTGCCGGTTTTGTAGTTCGCCATGTTCTCGCGCACTTCTTCCACCATGTAGTCCGAGCTGCGGTCCATCGTCTCGTGGCCGTACCCTTGGTGCGACAGGTACTCTTCCCAGTTCGCGTCGGTCACGTTCACCAGCAGCTGGCCCTCGGGAAGCATGTCCAGGTAGCCGTTGGAGCCGTGCTTCACCATGGTCTCGTTCATGAAGCGCTTGCCGTCGTTGCCGAAGCACGGCCATGCGCCGCCGAACGCGAAGCCCGGCACACCGTTGATGCCCGCGGCCTGGCCGGCGCGGGGGCCGCCCTCCATCGTGCCGCCGGCCCACATGCACATGCGGATGCCCGAGCCGTCGCGGCCCATGCCCCCGATGCTGGTGGCGTCGGTGCGGTCGTTGCCGTACGACCAGGCCAGGTTGCGCATCTGGTCGGACAGGTCGAGGCGCATGTCGGGGTTGCCGCCGAAGTCGCCCGCCGCCACGACCACGGCCTTCGCGTTGATCTGGTGGTACGCGCCGTCGACATCCTGGAAGACGGCCCCGGTCACCGCGTCGCCGTCCTGCACCAGCACCACGCCCTGGTAACCCCACTTGATGGTGCCGCCGGCTTCCTCGAACGCCGCGTGCACCGAGCGGATGACGAACGGCCACAGTTGATGTTGGATTCCTCGTCGCGCCACTGAGTCATGGCCGGCCACGACCTCTGCCCGCAGCACTCGCCGTTGAAGTTGTCGTTGCCCTTGTAGTTCGAGGTCTTCGCATACTTCTCCACGTACTCGGCGGGAATGTGCCCCACCATCCAGTCGAGCATCTCGCCCGAGCGCATGGCGTAGTCGCGCACGATCTTCTGGTGCGCATGGCCGCGCGAGAGGCGCATGTACTCGTTGAACACCTCGGTGGTGTCGATCTCGGGCGTGCCTTTGTCCAGGAACAGCTTCGAGTTGTAGCAGGCCATGTCGCAGGCGTATTCGTCGTACTCGTCGTAGGTCTGCATATCGGCCAAGAAGACGTTCGCGCCTTCCTCCTGGCAGCGCAGCGCCGCCACGGTGCCCGCGTTGCCCGCGCCGATGACCAGCACGTCGCAGTCCTCGGTATCGGCGATGTCGCTGACCACGGGCGCGTCGCCCAACCACGCCGGCTTGTTCAGCATGAAGTCGGCCGGCTTGATGCCCAGCTGCTCGCAGCCGCCGCCCGCGGACAGCACGCCGTCGCCCTTGAGGGCGATGTACTCTTCGGGCGTGGTAGGCGCCTTCGCGCTGGCATTCTGGCCGCGGTTGAACGTCGACAGCTCCTGCATCACGTCGTACGTGCCCGCTTCGCCGGAATCGGCGGCCGCCGCCGAGGCGGTGGAGGCCGACTGCTGCGGCGAGCATCCGCCCAGCGCTCCCAGCGCGGCGACGCTCATCGTGCCGGCGGCCGCCCCCTTCAAGAAGTCGCGACGCGACCAGCTGTGCTTCGAGGTGGTTCCCATGTTCCCGCTCCCTTCAATCATGTGCCCATGTTCCGATCCCGGCGTCGCCCGCTTCTGTTGTGCGGCGCCGGACGTTCGGCTACACTACGGTGCAGGCCGGGGTTTCGCCATCACTGAAAGCGATGATTTCGGAATCCGCAGGGTGCGCCGCACGCGCCCACCCTATAGCTGAATTTGGTGATTTGCGCTATCTACGAGGGAAAACGCCGAGGCGTTGCAGGGAGGGCATGGAAAGCGCGCAACAACACGACTCGAAGCAGGCGTCTCCGGCGCCCGTCTCGTTCAAGCCCGCGCTGCTGGGCGCGGGACTGCTGTTCTCCGTCTTCCTCAATGCGATCCGCTTCTTTTCTGAGCACGGAACGGGCGCGACGCCCTCGCTGCACCCCTTCGCGGTGTACGCCGGCTGGGGGCTGACGGGCGCGGGCATCGTGCTCGCCGCGCTGGCCATGTTGGCCAAGCGCGCAGATCGACGCACGCCCGACCTCACCCGCACGGCGCCTCTGGTGACAGGCGCCTGCCTGGTCGCCATCGGAGTGCAGTTCATGCTGCCGCTGTACACGCAGCTGACGCTGCCGTTCGCCGAGCCCGCCATGTTCGGCCTGGCGTTCGGAGCGGGACTTGCCATGCTCGCCACGGCGTGGGGCTCGGTGTTCGCGCGGCTCGAACCGGAGAATTTGCTGTTCAACAGCGCATGGGGCATCGTGGCGGCAGCAGTCGTCCATTTCGCGGCCGAGCCGCTTTCCCCCTCTCCCATCGGGTTGGCGCTGATCGCATGCTCGCTTGTCACATCGGTGGCGCTGCTGTTCGTCGCCCGCACGTTCAACGACGAGACTGCGGCACCGCACCCCGCCGGCGCCGAAAGCGCAAGCGAGGATGACCATCGCATCCGGCTGCGCAAGGCAGCCGCCATATTGTGGATGCCCCTCGTAGGGGCGTGCATCACCTGCTTCATCTTCGGGCTCACCTGGGATCCCGTCATCTCGAGCGAGCAGATGCGCCTGCCCGATCCGCTGGGAGCGTGGAAATCGCTCATCGGGCCGTCGCTGCTGGCCATCGTCGTCGCGCTGTTCGTGCTGCGCAAGGCAAACTCGTCGCCGCTCAGATTGCTCAACCAGGCCGTGTATCCCATCGCCGTGGCGCTTCTGCTCGCGCTGCCCGTCATCAGCTCCGACAGCGATGTCGCAGCGGGTATCATCGACGTGCTCACCCAGGCCAGCTTCGCGGTGATCGCGCTGGCCATCTGGTGCAGCATGGCCAGCGCCGTCCGCAGCGTGCCCTTTGCCGCCACGTTCGTATTCCCGGCCTGTCTCGCGCTGCTAGCGCTCGCGTTCGTGGCCGGCCTGTGCGGCATCGCCGTCATCGGCACCGACGGCCGCACGATCTGTCTCATCATGCTCACCGTGTACCTGGCGCTCATCGCCATATCGTTCGCGCAAGGCTCGCGGCAGCGCGAAGGCCGGCGCACCGAGCCTCACGGCGCGGACGACTCGCGCACGTACATCCACCGCCGCTGCGACACGCTGGCAGCCGAACGGGGGCTGTCGCCGCGCGAGCGCGAGGTGCTGTACTACCTGGGACGAGGCTACAATCACGGCTATGTGGCCGAGAAGCTCTACATCTCCGAGAACACCGTGCGCACCCACGTGCGCCACATCTACGCGAAGCTCGCCATCAACTCGCGCGAGGAGCTACTCGCCATGATCGACGACGAAACGCCGAGAGGTTGAAGGTCGGCAGATTGAAGGCCGGCAGCGCCCGAGACGCGGTATGATGAGAGGCGACGCAGGCGGTATCGGATGCTAGGAGCGCTGCTGCATGAACATTCTCGACTATCTCGGCACGGAGTTCGCCTCATTCGAGGAAAAGCCGTTCAACCCGGTCGATTCGGCGGCGCTTTCCCAGTTCTGCATGGTGCGCGCCGAAGGGATCGTGCCGCCGCTGCGCGAGCGCAAGGCGTTCGGCAGGCTCGGCACCATCGTGAAGAACCTGCTATCCCCTTCGGGACGCCCCGCCCACTTCCTCGATACATTGCGTGCCGAACACTATGAGCATATGTTCTCGGGCCTCATCCCTGGCCGCGTGAAGGAAAATATGCTGGCACTCGCCGCCAGCCCGCGGTTTCGCGACATGGTCATCCGCGATTACCTCAGCCTGTTCGATACCGAGCGGCAGACGCAGTTCGCCGCCATGACGTTCGTCTACAAGAAGGAATTCGCCTACGTGGGCTTCCGCGGAACCGACACGTCCATCACCGGCTGGCGCGAGAACTTCAACATGTGCTACACCGCGCCCGTGCCCGCCCAGGAGCAAGCCGCGCGCTACCTGGAGGCCGTAGCGCCGCACCTGCCTCGCCGGCTGTTCGTGGGCGGCCCACTCGAAGGGCGCCAACCTCGCGCTGTACGCCGCGCTGAACGCGTCCGCCGCTGTGCAGGACCGCATCGAGCGCGTGTACACGCACGACGGCCCCGGTTTCAAAGCGGGCGCGTTCTCGCCCGATGATTGGAGAAAGCTGGACGGCCGCATCCACCGCACCGTCCCGCAGGACTCCGTCATCGGTATGCTCATGGAGTCGCACACCCCGCCGCTCGTGGTGCACAGCACCGAGCGCGGCCTTTTGCAGCACAGCCCGTTCTCGTGGGAGGTCGACGGCGACGATTTCGTCTACCTCGACAACCTCACCGAAAACGCCCGGTTCACCGACGCGCTGCTCACCGAATGGCTGGCGCGCTACTCCGACGAGGAAGCGGCGGCCATCGTCGACGCGCTGTTCAAAGCCGTCGAGGCCTCGGGCGCCCAGAACGCCACCGAGGTCTTCTTCGGCGGGGCGAAAACGGTGGCCCTGCTGAGCGAGGCGGCCAAGAACATCGACGGGACCGCTCGCGAAACCCTGGTCGGCGCCCTCGGCTCGCTTGCCGAGCTGGCAGGCCACCGCGTCACCCAGGGCATCGTCGAACGCATCGTCCCGAAGAAAAAAGCGCGCTCTTAGAACGCGGGCTCCTCCGCCTGCACCGCGCCGCTTCGCACGTGCGCGGCGCCCATCAGGCGCTTTGCCGCAGCCATACCCACCAGCAGCAGCGCGGCGCTCGCAACGCCCGTGCCAATGCCCAGCATCAGGCCGGGATCGTACGAGCCGAAGCGGTCGAACAGGAACCCATACACCGAAATGCCCAGCGAGCCTACCAGCGATGTGCCGATGCTCACGTACGAGAACAGCGTGCCGTAATCCTTCGATCCGAACGCGCTGCGCACCAGCAGCGGCACGTTCACCGTCACCATCGCCGTAAGCACGCCGAACAAGGCGGCCGCCACCATGACCATCCCCACGTTGCCGTTCGAGGCTAGGAACAGCGCGAACGCGGTCACGCCCACGCCGAAGCCGCACAGCGTCGCGTTGCGCGGCCCCACGGCGTCGGCCAGCCACCCCAGCACCAGCTTGCCCACGATGTTGCTGATCATGGCGATGGAAGGAAGGAACGCTGCGACGGCGGCGAGCCCGACGGTGCCGGCGTACGTGGGCATCAGCTGCAAAAACGCGCTCTCGAGCGACAGGAATCCCGCAACCAGGAACACGCACGCGAACGCCAGCGAACGCACGGCGCGAGCCGCCGAGACGCCGGACGCCGTTTCGGCTCCGCTGCTCGCCGGGGTGTCTTCCACCTCGTCGGCTCCATAGGCATCGCGCGGGTCGGCCGGCTTGAACTTCATCACCAGCAGCGAGAACGGCAGCACCAGCACGGCTGCGATCAGGGCGAGCACCGCATAGGTGGGCCGCCATCCCAACGATTGGATGAGCGCGCCGCCCAACGGGTTCATCACCGCCCCGCCGATGCCCGAGCAGGCCATGGCGATGCCCATCGCAAGGCCCGCCTTCTTCTTGAACCAGTTGCCTATCATGACGGGTGCCGGCAGCAGGAACGCGAACGCGGCCGCCACGCCCAGCACCGCCCCCGCCACGTACCACTGCCACACCGCGTTGAACTGCCCCATGGACGCGAACGCCAGCGCGGCCGCCACCATGCCGACGCTCACCAGCACGCGCATGCTCACCTTCGGCAACAGCTTCCCCGCCACGGGAAGCGCCGCCGTCATGCACAAACCCTGGATCGTGAAGTACAGCATGAAGCTGCCCTGCGAGAACTGCAGATCGCCCAGCACGGCGGGAACCATGATGCCCGCCGCGTTGTTGATGGTGCCCATGCCTCCCGCTTGCAGGAAGCAACAGGCGATGAGGATGAGCCATGCCGGATGCAATCGGCGCGAACGCCGTTCACCGCCTGTTTGGTTCGTCGTGTGCTGCCGCATGCGCATACTCCCTTCTCCGCTCTGGGGCCGCCAGGCCTTCGAGCGTTTTCGGTTAAAAGATGCGCCATTCAATCACGGAACCGATGCCGCCGAAGCCGACCGATGGCGGGCGTAGCGCCTCGCTCGGTCAGCGAGCAGCAGAGAACGAAAGCGACCCGCAAGCGGCGGCGAAGAAGCACGCGAGCGGCAAGCCCGATCGCGCCCGAACGAAGCCGCCAACATACGGCGAACCCGCGCTGCGCAGAGCCGACGAGCGCACACGGGCGATGCCGCTCGCCGGCGATTCGCGCCCGGAGCTTGCAGCGAAGAGTGCGAGGATGCGAACCGCTGTTGGACGTCCAGCGACTCCTACGTGCTCAATGGGCTGGGGATGTCCGACGGCGAAGGCGCGAGAGCAGCTCCTGGGTGCTGACATCGCTCAGGGCGGTGCTGCTGGACATCCCCGCCTCCAGGGCCTCGACGTCGCTCAGCGCATCGGCAAGCATGTTGAGCACCAGCTCGAACGCGCGATCGATTCCCTGTTCGGGATCGACGGTTTCCTCGATGCGCTCGGCGCCAACCTGGGCGAGCCATAGCTTGAAAGGCTCGGCCTTCGGAGAGGGAACGGACTGGATGATGCGCAGGACACCGTGAGTTGTCGCGTCTGCAACGCTCCTATTTCTTGAGGATCCTCTTGAGGTACGTGGTATCCAGAACGTTCACCGTCTCGAACTTCCCTTTGTAGAACACGCCCCAGTTGTTAAAGACGCCGGGCAGCTCCTTCGCCTTTTGCAGCGAATCCACTTGGATGAGCGTCAGCGGCACGTCGTTCGCCTCGCAATACCGCCGGATCGCCTCGATGCGCTCGGGCACGTAAGGGCACTGGAAATCGTAGTAGATCGTCAGCTCGTCGCTGTCGATAGCCTGGGCTTTCGCGTGCGGCGCGAACCGCGGCACCGTCCCGTCGAACGACAGAGCCAGCAACTCGTAGCCGTCGTCGGTAGCGTCGACCACTTCGAAGCCGAACTTCCGCGCGAACGCCTGATCGGTCAGCCACGCCTTCTGCTTCTTCGCCCCCAGCAGGCACACGCCCGACTTGCCTTGCACTCGCGCGTCGGCCAGGCAGTACTCCATGAGCGCGCGCCCGTAGCCTTTGCCCTTGCCGGCACCGTACGCCCAGAGGCAGTACACGTACAGGTAGTTGTCGCCCAGCACGGGAACCCACGCCGTTTCAAGCGGCGCGTACTCGATGAAAACCGGGTCTTTCACCTGCAGCTTTCGGAACACATGGCCTTCGCGCAGCCGATCGGCGAGCCATTGGCGCTTCGCCTCGACGCCGGGATGGGGCTTCCTGACGCGAATGATGCAGGAAAGATGCTCGTCGGCAAGGTTCTCGGGGGTTAGGTTGACGAATTCGGGATCCATGCTCCTCCTAAAGAAACCATTCCAAATGACCGCAGCTTTGGCATACAAGCACACGCGCGGTCGCGTTGGCCCAATCGAGGTTGAGAAGCGACGCGCCGGCTGTGTTCAATTGCCCCGAGCGCTCATCGAATTCCTCGCCGCCGCAATGCGAGCAGACCACCGCCTTCCCCGCGATCTCGTAACGGTAATTGCCAGACAACCCGCGCTCGAACCCATCCATGAACCCCATGAGAGCCGCCTTTCCGATCAGGCTTACAGATCGCGCATACACTCCTGCTTTTTCAACGCGTACTCTTCTTCGGTGATGGCGCCGCGTTTATACAGGTCGTCAAGCTGCGAAAGACGCTGGTAGGCAAGCGCGCTCGCGCGCTGGCGCTCATCGGGCAAAGGCTGTTGGCTGCCGGCGCGCTTCGCCAACACCACGATGAGCGCGACCACGAGTGCGACGGGCACCAGCAACATCAGCATGATGAGCATTTCCGGAACACCCAAACCCAGTATCTTCATGAAGCCGCCTTTCCGCGAGGCCTTTTTCAACCAGTATAGCAAGCGCGGCGCACCCGAAGATGCGCCGCGCGAGAAAACTTGATGCGAGAAGCCCCTAGTCCGTGAAGTAACCCACGCCGCCCCGAACAGCTGCTGGTAGCGGTCGCCGGGGACGTTCTGGTACAGACCGTAGCCGCGGCGCTCGCTGTGGCCCATCTTGCCGAGGATGCGGCCGTCGGGGCTGGTGATGCCCTCGATGGCCAGTACCGATCCGTTCGGGTTCACGTCAAGGCTCATCGACGGCACGCCCTGCTCGTCCACGTACTGCGTGGCGATCTGGCCGTTCGCAGCCAACTGGGCCGCCAGCTCGGGCGACGCGACGAAGCGGCCCTCGCCGTGGCTCACGGGCACCGTATGGATGTCGCCCACCTCGCAGCGGCTCAGCCACGGCGACAGGTTCGATGCCACGCGCGTGCGCACCAGACGGCTCTGATGACGACCGATGGTGTTGAACGTGAGCGTGGGGCACTCCTCGTCCATGGGGCGGATGTCGCCGAACGGCACGAGACCCAACTTCACGAGCGCCTGGAAACCGTTGCAGATGCCCAGCATGAGGCCGTCGCGGTTCTGCAGCAGGTCGCGCACCGCTTCGGTGACGGCCGGAGCGCGGAAGAACGCCGTGATGAACTTGGCCGAGCCGTCGGGCTCGTCGCCGCCGGAGAACCCGCCGGGGATCATGATGATCTGGCTGTTCTCGATGGCCTTCACCAGCGCCTCGGTGCTCTCGGCCACCTTGTCGGGGGTCAGATTGTTGATGATGAGCGTCTCGGCCACAGCTCCCGCCTGCTCGAAGGCGCGCGCCGAATCGTACTCGCAGTTGTTGCCCGGGAACACGGGGATGATGACGCGCGGGCGCGCGATGGTGCCGTTGTACACCAGCGGCGCGGCACTGGTGAAGGACACCGTTTCCACGGCATCGCCCTCGGCGCGGTACGGGAACACCGACTCGAGGTGGCCCTCCCACGCTTCCTGCAACCCGACCAGGTCGATGACCTCGCCGCAGGCGGCGAACTCGTAGGCCTCGGTCGTCTCGCCCACCTCGTCCACGCGCACGACGTCGGACGCATGCGGCAGCTCCACGCACGGAGCCAGCTCCACGAGGAAGCTGCCGTACGACGGGGCGAACAGCTCGTCGGCCGTCACCGAATCAGTCAGCTTCACGCCGATGCCGTTGCCCACGCTCATCTTGAACAGAGCCTCAGCCGTCGCGCCGTATCCCGGCGTGGACACGGCCAGCGCCGCACCGTCGCCGATCAAGCGCTCCACCAGCTCGAACGCCTCCACCAAGCCGGCGGCGTCGGGCGTGACACCGTCGTACGACGCGGGCGCGATGCGCACCACGCGGCTGCCCGCCTGCTTGAACTCGGGCGACGTCGCGCGATCCACCGAGCCGATGGCCGTGGCGAACGACACCAGCGTGGGCGGCACGTCCAGCTGCTCGAAACTGCCCGACATGGAGTCCTTGCCGCCGATGGAGCCGATACCCAGGTCCACCTGCGCCATCAGCGCGCCCAGCACGGCGGCGGCGGGCTTGCCCCAGCGCTCGGGCTCGTCGCGCAGCTTCTCGAAGTACTCCTGGAACGTCAGGTACATGTCCTTGTGGAAGAAGCCGGCGGCCACGAGGCGCGCCACGCTCTCCACCACGGCGATGTACGAGCCGGTGAACTGGTTCGCCTCAGTGAGGTAGGGGTTGAAGCCCCAGGCCATGCCGCTGACCGTGGTGGTCTCGCCGAACACGGGCAGCTTCGCCACCATGGCCATGGCCGGCGTCAGCTGACGCGACCCGCCGAACGGCATGAGCACCGTGCCCGCGCCGATGGTAGAGTCGAAGCGCTCGGACAGGCCCTTGTTCGAGCACACGTTCAAGTCGGTGACCAGCGCGTTCATGCGCTCGGCCAGCGTGTCGCCCGTCCAGGTGCGCTCGTACGTCCCACCCGGCAGCACGCGCACGTCCTGGTGCTTCGCCGCGCCGTTGCTGTTGAGGAAGTCGCGGCTCACGTCCACGATGGTGGAGCCGTTCCACTCCATGCGCACGCGCGCCTCCTCCGTCACCGTGGCGACAGGGGTTGCCTCGAGGTTCTCTTCGTGCGCGTAGCCGATGAACTCGTCCACGTCCTCGGCCGCCAGGGCAACGGCCATGCGCTCCTGGCTCTCGGAGATGGCCAGCTCGGTGCCGTCAAGGCCGTCGTACTTCTTCGGCACCTTGTTGAGGTCGATGAACAGGCCGTCGGCCAACTCGCCGATGGCCACGGACACGCCGCCCGCGCCGAAGTCGTTGCAGCGCTTGATCAGCTTGCAAGCGTCGCCCCGACGGAACAGGCGCTGGATCTTGCGCTCCACGGGCGCGTTGCCCTTCTGCACCTCGGCGCCGCAGCTTTCGAGCGATTCCAGCTTGTGCGCCTTCGAGGAACCCGTGGCGCCGCCGATGCCGTCGCGGCCGGTGCGGCCGCCCAGCAGCACCACCACGTCGCCCGGCGCGGGCGTCTCGCGACGCACGTGATCGGCCGGGGTGGCGCCCACCACGGCGCCGATCTCCATGCGCTTCGCGGCGTAACCGGGATGGTACAGCTCGTTCACCTGGCCGGTCGCCAAGCCGATCTGGTTGCCGTATGAAGAGTAGCCCGCGGCCGCGGTGGTCACCAGCTTGCGCTGCGGCAGCTTGCCCGGCAGCGTCTCGCTCACGGGAACCAGCGGGTCGGCCGCGCCCGTCACGCGCATGGCCTGGTACACGTAGCTGCGGCCCGACAAGGGGTCGCGGATGGCGCCGCCCACGCAGGTGGCCGCGCCGCCGAACGGCTCGATTTCGGTAGGATGGTTGTGCGTCTCGTTCTTGAACAGGTACAGCCAGTCCTGCTCCTCGCCGTCCACGTCCACCTTGCACTTCACGGTGCAGGCGTTGATCTCCTCGGACTCATCGAGGCCGGTCAGCACACCCTTCGCCTTCAGCCAGCGCGCGCCGATGGTGCCCATGTCCATGAGGCACACCGGCTTTTCATCGCGGCCCAGCTCATGGCGCATCTCGAGGTACTTCTCGAACGCGGCCTGCACGGCCTCGTCCTCCACTGCCACGTTGTCCAGCACGGTGCCGAACGTGGTGTGGCGGCAGTGATCGGACCAGTAGGTGTCGATCATCTTGATCTCGGTGATGGTGGGGTTGCGCCCCTCTTCGGCGAAGTACTGCTGGCAGAACGCGATGTCGGCCAGGTCCATAGCCAGCCCGCGGTCGGCGACGAACGCCGCCAGACCCGCCTCGTCCAGCTCCAGGAACCCGTCCACCGTCTCCACCATGCCCGGCACGGGCTGCTCCATGTGCAGCGTCTCGCGCACATCAAGCGACGCCTCGCGCGCTTCGATGGGGTTGATCACGTAGTGCTTGATGGCGGCGACGTCCTCGTCGGACAGCGCGCCCTCCAGCATGTACACCTTCGCGCTGCGCACCTCGGGGCGCTCGCCCTGGCTGATCAGCTGGATGCATTCGCTTGCAGAATCGGCGCGCTGGTCGAACTGGCCGGGAAGGTACTCCACGGCGAACACCGCCGCCCCGTTCGCCTCGGGCATCTCCAGCGTCGCGATGTCGGACTGCGGCTCGCTGAACACGGTGGGCACGCACTGAGCGAACAGCTCGTCCGAGATCCCCTCCACGTCGTAGCGATTCACCATGCGGAGATTCTCAAGCGCGCCGACGCCCAGTAGGCTGCGCAGCTCCTCTTTCAGCTGCTTCGCCTCCCCGTCGAAGCCGGGCTTCTTCTCCACGTAGACACGAGAAACCATGGTCCCCACCTTACTTCGTCGAATCCTTGTCGGAAGTTTTCGCCTCCACCGGCTCGGCCTCCTGCTTCTTCGGCAGGCGGAACCCGTTGCCGAACAGGCCGCGCTTCTTAGGCGCCTCCTCCACGGCCGGAGCCTCCTCCACCTTCTGCTTGGCGGCGCGCTGCGCGGCCTTCTGCTGCTTTTCTGCTGCGCGCATCTCCTTGGTTTTTTTGGACATCATCTCTTCCTGATAGGCGCGTCGCACCTTGCGGATTTTCGAGAAGTCCACGTACAGGGCGCCGATGATGCACACATAGGCCAGGCCCAGCACCACATAGGTTCCCACCTCGGGCAGGAAGGTGCGGCCGAACCACGACATAGCCGTCATCACGATGGCGCCGATCAAAAGACCCCACCAGATCTTGCGCAGGCGCTTGTACTCCGGCGTGGGCGGGTTGTAGTACTGCCGATCGATCTCGGTCTGCTTCGCGCGGGCGGCCTTCTTGTCGGCCTTCTTCTGCTGCTTCGTCTTCACGGTGGGCTGGATGCGCACCGACGAAGCCGCCTTCGTCTTCGGCTTCATGGTGGCCGCGCTCTTGCGCGTCTGACCGCGATGCTCGTCGGTCTGGTACCGGTCGTTCATAGGGTTGCGCTGGGACATGGTGCTCTCAATTCAAACTCGTAGGAAACAAAAAAGTCAGCGAGGGCTTCTGTGGTGCCCGAGATCGTGGGGATGGCGAGAGCGTTGCGTACTTCGGTACGCGAGCTATCGGCATCGCCGCGAGATCGGGTGCCACAGAAGCCCGCAGCGTCGAGAAGTTCCGGATGCCGTTAGGCAAACGGAACGAAAGTTCTACCCGTGATCTTCTCGTAGGCCTGGATGTACTTCTCGCTGGTGCGGTCGATGATGTCCTGGGGCAGGCGGGGCAGGTTGCCCTGACGATCCCAGTTGGCGTTCAGCCAGTCGCGCACGAACTGCTTGTCGAAGCTGGGCTGGTCCTTGCCCTCGGCGTACTCATCGCCCGGCCAGAAGCGGGACGAATCGGGCGTCAGCACCTCGTCGGCCAGGATGATCTGGCCGTTCAGGCGGCCGAACTCGAACTTCGTGTCGGCGATGATCACGCCGCGCTCGGCCGCGTGGTCGCGCGCCGTGGTGTATACCTTCAGCGCAAGGTCGCGCAGCTGCGAAGCGTCGTCCTCGCCGATGATCTCCACGAGGCGCTCGTAGCTGATGTTCTCGTCGTGGTCGCCGATCTCGGCCTTCGTCGAGGGCGTGAAGATGGGCTCGGGAAGCTTCGACGAGTTCACCAGGCCCTCGGGCAGCTGGATGCCGCACACAGTGCCCTGCTTCTGGTACTCTTTGAGGCCGCTGCCGGCCAGGTAGCCGCGCACAATGCACTCGGCGGGGAACATGTCGGCCTTCTTCACCAGCATGAAGCGGCCGCGCAGGTAGTCGGCGTACGGCTGGAACTGCTCGGGCAGGTCGGCCACGTCGGAGGAGATGAGATGGTTCTCCACCACGCCGTCCAGAAGCTCGAACCAGAAGCACGACAGCTGCGTGAGCACCGCGCCCTTGTGGGGGATCTCGTCTTCCAGGATGTAATCGAACGCCGAGATGCGGTCCGTCGCCACAAGCAGCAGCTTGTCGCCCAGATCGTACAGATCGCGGACTTTCCCTTGCGCATCAGGCTTGATGTCGATTCCGGTCATGCTGGTCCTTTCGTTGCTCTCTCGAAACGCCGCTCTGCGGCACCCGGCGCTCCCCTTCTCCGTCGGCGCGCCCTATTATCGTCTATTTCTGGTCTTTACGCGACTTCCCACGCGATTTTTGCGATTTCTGCCCGCGCTGCTGCTCGTCGCCCTGGTACAGCGGGATGTGAATGGTGAAGCAT
>ENA-OQCU01000227-OQCU01000227.1-human-gut-metagenome-genome-assembly--contig:-NODE-227-length-29619-cov-8.363692_pt1 | contig 29619 bp, 46 predicted proteins | sample MGYA00242504_ERZ504590 | MGnify/ENA primary metagenome ERZ504590 (study PRJEB26092, sample SAMD00036318) | human gut metagenome | host: Homo sapiens | study: EMG produced TPA metagenomics assembly of... | reverse complement strand
CTCACAAAAGAAACGGCTTGACTTTGCCAGCAAAGGAAAGATATGAGGAGTTTAAACAACAGTTTCCTCAGATATGCCAACGGGTGAAGTTAAGGTATATTGCATCTTATTTTGGGTATAACACTTCCCACACTTAGTCGTCTCCGAGCTAAGAAATAATTTATGTATTGCTGATTTTTTGTCATAGGACAAATTTAAAAGCCTTTTAAGTTGTGTAACTTTGCAGCAATTATTAGTAACAGTTAAAAAGAATCAATTATTAAATCTATTAATTTATTATGGGAAAAAATCTCTTCTGCAGCATTTACTGATACAAAGCCTCATTATGATCTTCTTGATGGATTGAGAGGAGTTGCTGCTCTTATGGTAATATGGTATCATGTATTTGAAGGTTTTGCTTTTGCTAGTGCCGGCAATATCGAAACTCTCAACCACGGATATCTTGCTGTGGATTTCTTTTTCATGCTTTCCGGTTTTGTTATCGGTTATGCGTATGATGACCGTTGGGGGAAGAATTTCACTATGAAAGACTTTTTCAAACGCCGTTTGATCCGTCTTCATCCGATGGTAATTATGGGTGCTGTTTTGGGAGCTATTACGTTCTGTATTCAGGGTTGTGTGCAATGGGATGGAACGCATGTCGCTATTTCCATGATTATGTTGTCTTTACTTTGTACAATATTCTTTATTCCTGCCATGCCGGGTGTGGGATATGAAGTTCGTGGTAATGGTGAGATGTTTCCGTTGAACGGACCTTGCTGGTCCCTGTTTTTTGAGTATATAGGTAATATTCTTTATGCGTTGTTCATTCGTCGGTTATCTAATAAAGCATTGGCTGTGCTGGTTGTGATGCTGGGTATGGCATTAGCGTCATTCGCTGTTTTCAATGTGTCTGGTTATGGGAATATGGGAGTGGGATGGACACTCGACGGAGTGAATTTCTTAGGTGGAACTTTGCGTATGCTTTTCCCATTTTCATTGGGTATGTTGATGTCGCGTAACTTCAAGCCTATGAAGGTGAATGGGGCGTTTTGGATATGTACTATTATACTGATTGCGCTGTTCTCGGTTCCTTATCTGGAAGGATTGGAGCCGATTTGCATGAATGGTATTTATGAAGCTTTTTGTGTAATTGTGGTTTTTCCTTTTCTTGTGTGGCTGGGGGCGTCGGGTACTACTACGGATAAGCAGTCTACAAAGATATGCAAGTTCTTGGGAGATATATCCTATCCGGTTTATGTAGTACATTATCCGTTGATGTATTTGTTCTACGCATGGTTGATTGAGAATAAACTTTATACATTGGGAGAAACTTGGTATGTAGCTGTGGGTGTTTTTCCACGATTCTTGGCCTGCTCGTAGCGGCGCAGCTGTTTTCTGTAGCTGCGTTCCTGATCTAGATAGTAAGCGGTGACGAGCATGCAGTATGGCCGGGGCTTCTCTGGATGCGGTTCCAACACCACCAGATAACGCTCCGGGTCCACGAGGATGTTCACCCTTGTCCGTCCTCTCCATGGTTCCTTCCAGTGAGGTCAGTCATTTTGTAGTGGTGTACAAAATGAATGGAATTCAGTGTTTCCAACGGTTTTGAACTTGTAGTGGATGCTTGCGGGTTGAGGTTGTCAAATAATATTTGACGGGTGAACTGCCGAATATTCTTCCTTGGTTCAGCTATTCGGAAATTCCGAATAGCTGAACCGTCCGGAAATTCCGGATAGCTGAGTTATCCGGTATTTCCGGATAACTGGCTTATACAGAATCATCCTCGTGGACGGTTTCTGTTTCTTCTTGTTGGGTTTTGCCGCCATGCTCTCCGGTGTCCTCGCCCATTCCGGCCTCAAGGATGTCCTTCAACGATTCCGATGCCCGTATTTTCAGGGGACGTTTCCCGGACTGGATGACGAGGCCCGCGTCCATGAGCTCTCCCACGTACTTTCTCGCGCTTTGCTTGGATAGTCTGATATGGTATGCGGCATCGTTCAATGTCATGGACTTGGTTGAGTCGAACATCTCCTCCTGAATCACGCCGTATAGTATCGAGACCGCCTTCGTGGACAGGCCGTGCTTCCGTTCGAGCTGGTCGCAGACCGCCCAGCCCTTGTCGAGCTGATCGACTCTGACTTCGAGTTCGTCGATCAGCTCGTCCTGGGCCTTCCGGATGAATCCGAGGATGGTGTTCACGAAGAGCGTGAGTTCGCCGCAGTTCAGCTTGTCCTCCGCCTCCATGAATGCTTTGTAGTAGGCGTTCTTGTTCTCCGCGATGGTGCGGGACAGTGACAACACGGTGGGCATGGTCAGATCATGGTTCAGATACAGGGCCAGGAGATACCGGCCGGTTCTGCCGTTGCCGTCGTAGAACGGGTGGACGTATTCGAACAGGAAGTGCGACATGATGGCCGACTGCAGTCGGGGAATCTCGTCGGAGGTCGCGAGATGGATCATGTCGGTGAGGAGCGCGCCGATGTTGCCTTCGCCTTTGACTCCGTTGTGGATTGCGAGGCCGTGCGGGCCTTGTATTTCCACGTCGCCTTTCCGGAACAGGTCGCCGTCCGGCTTGTCGTTCTCGTTGATTTCGTCGAGCACGACTTTGTCGTAGATGTCGCGGATGTCGGCGATTCCCGCCGGCAGTGCGGAGTCCTTGTCGGTGAGGTTCAGGTACAGCTTGGCGAATTCGCTGAACCGAGCCTTGGGGTCGTCGCCGTCTTTCCGAGCTTTGTCGGCCGCGTCCACGGCGTCCTGGGTTTCCTTGCGGGTGCTGCGTACGCCTTCCATCTCGTTGGTGGCGAACAGTTCCTCGCTGATGGAGTGCCGTATGTAGTCCCAGCGCATGACGCCGGGGATCTGGTTCCAGAGCCGGGATACCCGCCGTTCCGCGAGGAGTATCTTTTCCGTGAGCATGGATGTCTCGCGTGGTGTGGCGGCGAACAGTTCGCCCAGAGGGGTGACGACCCCGGTCCTGAACGTGGAGTCCGCCTCGAGCCGTTGCCGGGCAAGCTTCGCATGGTTGTTGAAGGCGTCATTGGACCTATCGGCATGGAATGACCGTGCCAAACTCCTATATTTCATATCCATTGTTCCGTCTCTCTTTCCCGATTAGGCTCTTAGTTATAGAAACTATAAGATAAGGAGAGAAATAAGTCAAATAAATGTAGCTGATGGCCTAATTAATATCAATTAAATCGCGATCGGACATGAAAAACGAAGGCGCCGCATGGCACCACATCCGGCTTTACGCCGGCTCGTCACCGTCCCCGTCGAACTTGTGCTCGTCCTCGTAGGCAACGATGTCCATATCGCCTCGCTGGAGTTTTCGGAGAGTTTCAGCCACTCGTGCCTGCTCGTCATCAACAACAAAGCGCTCGCCAGCGGGTTTCTTTGTTGATGCGGTTTGTTGTTCGAGTTCCATACGTCTTGCCTCGGTGATGATCTCGCGCAGGGTTTGCACCGGATCGGCACCGCAAGCGTCGCAAATGGCCAAATATTCCGACATCCTGACCGGGGCCTTGAGGCCTAGCCGTATATCGCGAATGCGGTTGTAGCTCACAATGTCCCCTATTTTGGCGGCCATTGTGCGGTCTGAATATCCGCTTTGCTTGATGAGCTGAGTCACTTTTCTGTATGCAGCTTGATCGAGAACGGACCACGAAAATTTTTTCATGAACTAATTCTATACGCGACACGCTATCACATGCAAACAATGCTATCACGTGCTATCTTAAAACCGTCGTTAGATAGCACGTGATAGCAGAGGTGGTTGAGATGGCACGGATCGATTACAGGAAGATTCCGGTCAGGGAGCTGTATCTGTACATGAATCTCGTGATGGGTTTCTGCACGGATATGCGTCGCCTGTTGCGCGAGAGGAATCTGACCGCCGAGGCAATTGACAAGTACGAGATGACGGCGGTCAACAACCTGATTGTCGAGGTCAACCACCGATCGCAGGCAGCACCTGAGCAGCAGTCAGGCCCCACACCACAGCGTTCACCCCGACCTGAGCGATAAGAGGAACCATGAACTGCTCATTGAACTTTTCCCACACGGGATGCTTCTTCGTTTTTGTTTCGGCCACTCGCAATGCGTTGCACAGTCGGTCGAACGCCACCGACAGCTTGAAGTCGCCGGTCAGCTCGTATTCGTCCAACGCTTCGCTGGCTTCGCGAATCAACCGGGACAAGTACGCCAGCAAGTCGGAGGGCAGACTGTCATCCGCACGGACGCATTTGACGGCTTCCTCGATCATGTTCCGCATTTTTTGCCGGGCATCCTCGGAGTACGAGACGGTGGAAGCCGATAGTTTTTCGGCTACGGATTGCAATCCCATGAGATCGCCGTCGGTAAGTTTCTCCTGCGTTTTCGTATGGGTGAACATCGACATGTCCCACTGCAGTTCATCAACGTCCATGAACGTGTTCAATGCCGATTTCTTCCACCGTTCAAGGCATGACCTCATCAGATGCACATCCACACCCATGGACTCCCATGAGTCAATCGCTGACTCGACTTCGCTGAGGGCTTGCACGACATCAGGAAACCGATACCCCTGCCTGTCGGCTTCGTCAGTCGTCCCGGCCTCGAAAAAGCCAATCAGATACTCAGCTGCATTCACCGTAACCACCAATCAGTCAAAGGAACTAGCACATGTCTAACCTACCAGCAGTTGAAGCCACGAAACGTGCCGTGCACGACACCCGCACCCGAGTGCTCCTATCCAAAACCAAAATGACCAGCATCGCCGAAGCCTGCGGCCGCAACCGCATGACCGTCGCCAAATGGTTAGACGGCGACGACATCAGCCTCGCCGCATACATCGCCGCACAACAACTCTCAGGCGGCGACCCAATCGAAACACTCGCCAACGCGCTCAACGCCGACAACACCGATCCCGCGCTCGCCGCCGAGAACATCATCCCGGCGCTCGCCGAAGAAGGTGCGAAATGAGTGGCCAGAATTTTGTCGACGTTCTGCAGTTTGTCTTGATTGTCATAATCGCGAGAGTGCAGATTGTGCATTTCTCCTATATCAAGCATCTTTCGGACGTGCTGGAATCCTGCCTCTCCCATACACGGCCATCTCCGATTTCTCCGGACGATATTCGAACTGATTGCCGATCTCCTTTGACAAGAGATATTTACGGGAACACCGTGGATCGTGCCGATACACGGGTGAAGGACGAAACACGACCTTCACCCAACAAGTCTCCCAGGACGCAAAAGAAGGCTTCATCGTGAAAGCGACATGCTCCCCGGCCTTGATGCACCCCGCCTCGAATGTCTCCCAACACTCCCACTCCTTGCCGGTATCCGGATTGACGCCATTGCACCTAATCAGCCTCACGTCATACGCATCGGCATCACCGGTGTTCCACAACTCGAGATTAAGCACCATGTCTTTTTTCTCACCGGCGAAGTACGTGGGATGCGCTTCTCCGGCGACCAGCCATTCGACCGTTCTGCGATCCCATACACGCAGAATCACCGTCACTGCGAAAGACACGACTGCGGAGACCAGCGCGGTCACAAGAATCTGTCCCAAATCAATCTGTCCCAAAACCATGCAGAAAAGCGTAGTCGCTTTTCTGGGCATCTGGAACATCGTCCAATACCTCGCAAAGGAAGGTGAGAAATGAGCGGATATAAGGAAACCCCTGCGGTGCAAACGCAGGGGCGTGGTCACGGCCCGTTCTCAGATTTGTTCGAAGCTGATGGGGCATCCGGGCGTCCAGTATGCAGTTACGTCGTTCTCGGAATCCGCGAGCTTGCCGCTGAAGACGACCCCTCCTTGCGTCCTGGTCGACGTGGTGAGCTTCTGGGAGATCGCCTGCGTTTCGGCGTCGTCGAACGGTCCAATCAGCTCGTCGTTAAAACGGATATTCCATTGCGCCATGTAATCACCTCCCTTCTTTGCGTGGGTGCCCTCATTGTCTCGCTCGAACTCGCCGGCAAGGAGGTGAAGTGATGGGAACCGTCAGCACCCGCATTGAAGAAGGGGACGGTTTCAAAGTCCTGAGATACGGGCTCGGAAGCATCGTTCTCATCATCGGCTATCCCCAGTCGGAAAGCGACCTGATCGACGCGCGAGATGCCATCGCCAAACAGTTCGATTACGAAATCAGCATGAACGGGCGACGGCACGGCGGACATCGTTCCGTCCGCGCCGCCGCCATGCCGGAGTCAGTCGTCGATCTCAACCAGCGACCACCACAGGGCGGCACGCGGATTGAGATAGATAAGAGACCCCTCTGGGACACCGAGAGCCCGACCTCGAACCGAGACCACGCCACCCGACGCGGCGGCGCTCTCCAATTCATTGAGAATCTTCGACGGATACTCTTCTCCCGCTAAATCGACAAACCGTCGCTTATCGGCGGTCATCTCAAACACGAGTCGATACGTCATTATTTTTCACCTCCTCTCATTGCTGGTAGTTAGGCAATGTCCAGCTTAGGGGAGGTGGGCCAACGGCATAAAAAGGAAGAAAACCAATGAGCGAGAAACTCACCATCGCGAACCCCGAGGACGGGAACCGTCCCCTCTCCTATCAGGCTCTCAGCCACGGCATCGACGAAATCCGTTTGGGTGACATGGGCATCACGGACGCGGTGTGGCGCGGGCCGCACAGCGAGCTCGTGGCGTTGGCCCGTCGAATCCTCGACGCGGAGGCCGGACGATGAACGCCCGGGATTACGGACAGCACGCGAGCGGCTACCGCAGGCCCGAGCTCGACGAATTGCCTCGCGGCTTCATGGTCCGGTTGATTCTCTGGGCCGTGGTTTTCGCCTTCTGCATCGGCTGGGTGATGTCGCACGCCGGTTGCGCGCATCCCATCGGCAATGGTTTGGCCTCCCTTGTGGGATTCGGTTGCGCGCCATTGCGGCTCCTGTGCCTTGTGCTGAGCGAGGCGGGAGTCGAATAACAGGCTTGCCGGGGTTCCTGTTCTTTCCTTCCCCGGCAATCGACAAGGACAGTCGTTAACACCATCGCGCCGCGCTCGGAGCAGCGGGTGTGGCGCATGGGGCCGGCAGGTTCGCCCCCGCTGGAGATCACGGTGTCATGTACGTGGCAAACAGCGGGAAGCCGTTCGATTCGGCACGGTCCACCCCCCATATCCACCGACATCGAAGGCCCCTCATACGGGCCGGAAAGGAGAACCATGGCCGACGAAACAGAACCCGCGATGTTCGACGCGTTGGAAAAGGCGCTGATGCCGTTGAACAGCGCACGCCAGCTGGCCGAGCTCAGCGGCATCGGCGAATCCACGCTGGCCGAATGGCGCGGAACGCACACGGGACCCGCCTACGTGAAATCCGGCCGCCGCGTCCTCTACCCGAAGGAGGCCGTGCTCGGCTTCATGCGCGCCAACCTGCGCGAATGCAAGGAGGCCAGCGCATGACCGGCCAGCCGAACGACTACGAGCATCGCGCCGAGGGCGAGTCCACGTTCGAATGGCCGTTGGATTCCGCGGGGATGCGCATGAGCGCGGGCGAACTATTGGACAGCCTGCTCGCCACCATCCAGCATCTCAACCGCACGGACGCATGGCCACTGACCATACTGCCGCCACGCTGGACGGACGTGATGGTCGACCGGGAACGCCGCCAGATCTCGGCGGTCTGCCTGTGGAAACGCAAACCAGTCAAAACCCATAAGGAGGGATAGATGTGCGAGAAACCCGAAACCGAAACCGAAACCGTGACGCCGCGGGTGGCCTTCGCCACCATATTGCAGTCGCTGGTGGCCGAGTCGCCGAACAAGCCCACGCTGCCCGTGATGCTGTCCATGCTTGACCAGGCGATGGATCATACCGGGCTGCGACTGGAGCTCGCCGCCGCGCCGGCGGACCATGAGGACGATGTGGCGAAAGCCAGCCGCCGCCTCTCGCGCAGGGCGTATGACATGACGAGCCTGCTGGCCGACGGCGCGGCCGGCGCCGGCGACTGGGAGCTGTTCGACCTGGCCGACGAGGCGCGTTCCGCCGCCGTTGCGCTGCTGCGCGCGTTGGATGGTGATGCGTGATGGCGGGAGAGACCGTTCTTACCATCGTCGGCAACCTGACCGCCGACCCGGAGCTGCGTACCACGGGCGGCGGGGCGACCGTGGCGAGCTTCACGATCGCTTCGACGCCGCGCAACTGGAACCGGCAGGCCAACCAGTTCGAGGACGGGCAGGCATTGTTCATGCGCTGCTCCGCATGGGGCGACATGGCCGGCCATTGCATCCAGTCCCTGCACAAGGGCATGCGCGTGATCGCCACCGGCCGGCTGAAGCAGCATTCGTATCAGACGCAGGACGGCTCCCAGAGAACCGTCATCGACATGACCATCGATGAGATAGGCCCCTCGCTGCGGTACGCGACCGCGCAGGTGACGCGCGTGCAGTCCGGACGCGGCTACTCGGGCGGCAGCACGTATGGCGACCCGGCCAAACCCGCCAACCAGCAACAGGGCTGGCAGGACGGCTCCCCGACTCCCGCGCAGAACCTCGGCGCTCCCGAAGGCGACCCGTGGGCGCAGGCGCCGGCCACGACGCCCGGCACCGCGTTCGGCGTTTCCAACGATTTCCCGTCAAACGATTCCGACCCCGAACTCTAAGGAGATTCAATGTCACGAAGGAAAAAGACCGATGGCGTGCAGGACGCGCTGATACCCGACGAGATGTCGCCCTTGAAGCTGTTGGATTTCAACGCGGGCAACGCGAAGATCAAGCAGGCCGCCGTGGACCTGCGTCGTTCCGTCAACACGGCCAAGCCGATGAGTTCGAAGACCGAGTATCTGGCCAAGTTCCAGCACATCGACGCGGTGACCGAGGCGATCTTCGACGTGGACGTGCTCGCCCAGCACATCGTGGATTGCGCCGAGGCCATCAACCGTCTGCTCACCTATCCGCGCGAGGCCCGACGCACCATCATGCTCGATGACCTGCACCGCAGCCTCAAACCGTTCGAGGAGTCGGCCGTGGAGGGCGTGCCCGACTACCCGTTCGACGGCGAAAACACCGAAGACGAATCATCCGATGCCGAATCCGACACCGGGGACGACCCGAACCAGCTGTCGGTGGACCCGGACACCGGCGAAATCAAGGAGGAATCATGAGCAAACGCAAGCACGGACGCCAACAACTGGAGCACGAGCGCCAACGCCGCCGCAGGAAGCGCATGCCGCACCTTCCAGCACACCAGAACCTATCGATTAAGGAGCAGTGACCCGACGAATTGTCTATCAACATCATCGACATCAACGTAACCAACCTCATCCCCAACCCGAACAACCCCCGCAGGGACGTGGGCGACGTCACCGAATTGGCCGACAGCATCCGCGAACAGGGATTGCAGCAGGCGCTTGTGGTAACCCCCGACCATGAGGAGCACGGCGAGCGCCTGTTTCGTGTGGTGATTGGTCATCGTCGTTTGGCGGCGTGCAAGCTGGCTGGCATTGAGCGGGTGCCGTGTGTTGTGCGTGAGTTGGATGCGAAGACCGAGCGTGAGCTGATGCTGGTGGAGAACTGCCAGCGCAGCGATCTGACGCCGTTGGAGGAGGCCGACGGGTATCAGGGTCTGCTTGACCTTGGTGCGAACGTGAGTGAGCTGGCTTCGAAGACGGGGCGTAGCGAGTCGTTCGTGCGTGGCCGTTTGAGGATCGCGCGCATCCCCGCCGAGGTGCGTTCCGGGTCGAAGGGGTTCGCCCAGTTGTCCCTCTCCCAGTTGGATGAGTTGGCGGAGTTCGAGGAGCATCCCGACATGATGAGGGAGCTGGCTTCGCAGGCCGGGTCGAACAATTGGGCGTGGAAGGCCAATCAGCTGCGCCAGCGGTTGAAGGACGAGGCGTGGCGTGTGGCGGTGCGTGCCGTGTTGCGTGAATTGCATGTGGTCGTGGAGGAGCCTGAATCCGGTTCGGTGTGGTCGGTGCCGGATGGCTGCCTGTTCTGTGACGTGTTCCATGGCCGGCCCGAGGATCTGGCCGACTGGTGGAAGCAGTGGCGGGTGAAGCATCCGACGGACGGGCCCGTGGTGCGCGTCGCCGACACCACGGTGTACGCGTTCCCGCGTATGAGCGCCGCGCAGATCGCCGAACGCGACGCCAGGGACGCGGCCCGTGAACGCGAGAACGCCTTGGCCGAGGAACGGTTGGACCGGCGGAAACGATTCGAGCATGACGCCACGCAATTGCGTCTCGTCTGGATCAGGGAGCACGCCACCCGGTTCAACGGCGGACAACTGCGCAAAGCCAACACCCGTTTGAGCCTGCTCGTCCTGACCGGCACCGACGGCTATTCTGGCCTCATCGCCAGCCGCAGGTGGGACAACGACGAGAGGGTGCTCGACGCCTACAACGCGCTGACCACCCCATTGCCGGTCATCGAGGACGGCGACGTGGAACTCTACTGCGAGCAGAACCTCACGGAACTGCATCGCCGCCAGAACGTGGAGGGGGCCGCGAACCGTGAGCTCCTGCTCATCCTGTGCGCCCAAATGGAAGCCATCATCGACCACAGCACGTGGGCAGACAAGGACGACATCACCATCGCCCAAGCCTACTATCAGGCGCTCGAAGACCTCGGATACCCCATCTCGGACGAGGAAAACAAAGCACTCAAAGGCGAATATCTGCCCGAAGACGATGAAGCGGAGTGAGCCATGACATGGACGCAGATAGACGACGGGCTCAATTTCAGCCCGCAGACCATGCCCGGCATGGTATCAAACGCCGCGCTGGGCCTATGGGTCCGCCTGTGCGTGCACACCGCGTACCAGCTGCGATTTCCCGCATTCGACGGCGCATTCGACCTCACGGTCGTGCGCTCGCTGAAAGGCAACGCACGGCAGGTGACGGAACTGGAGGCCGCGGGAATGCTCGAACCGGCGCTCGCCGCCGGCCGGTGGATGGTGGTCGAGGCCGACACCCTGATGAAATTCGGCGGCACTTCCGGCAGCGAACTCAAGGAGAAAAGGGCCAAGGCCGGGCATGCCGGCGGCGTCGCTTCGGGCGAGTCTCGGCGAAGCAAACGCGAAGCAAATGCTTCGAAGCAAAACGAAGCAAGTGCTTCAAGCAAACCGCGAAGCAAGACCGAAGCAAACCATGAAGCAAACGGTGAAGCAAACGGTGAAGCAAAACCGAAGCAAACGTCTGAAGCAAAACGAAGCAATTGCTTCGAAGCAAACGAAGCAACCGGTCCTAACCTAACCATACCTAGCCTTACCTCCCCTGTAGCCCCCTCCGCGCCGAACGCCGAACCGGAGTCGGCCGAGCCGAGCCAAGCCATGGCCGAATCCGGCCACGCCAGGCCGGTGACGAGCCTCGCCGAAGCCGAGGCCTTGGCCGAGGCCGACCCGTTCGCGTTCGCCTGGGACCGGTACCCGAGCCACACCGGCAATCGGGAACAGGCCCGAAACCTGTGGCGGGCCATCACCGGCGGCGACCCGACCGTGCCGCACGTCGAGGCCAGCCAACTGCTCGGAGCCGTCATCCGCTACGCCCAAACCGTGCGCCAGGACGGCGACCGGTTCACGCCATCGATGCGCAAATGGCTCGAAAACCGGCAATACGTCAAATGGCTGTCAAACACACCGGCACACACCGAATGGGGCGGCATCACCCGCCAATGGCTCAACCAGCACGCCATCAGCCAAGTCCCCTCAGGCTCGTGGACGGACAGCGTCGAACAGACGTTCTGGGCCCACGTCAAAACCGGCGAAGAGCCGGAGACCGTGGCGCAACGGCTCGTGACGGAAATCAACGAAAGGCATCAAGCATGAGCGACCAACCCACAGCCGCGACCCTGCGCCTCGTGGAAGGTCGCGAAAACAACCGGTGCATCGTCTGCGACCGATACCTGCGCAACGGCGAATGGCCCGGCAGCAGCCACCACCACCGGAAACGCCGCAGCCAGACTTACGGCGACCCCGAACGGCACGCGCCATCGAACGTCATCGACGTGTGCGGCACGGACAACAGCACCGGATGCCACGGATGGATCCACCAGCACCCCGAACAAGCCCGAGCATTGGGCTACCTGCTCAAAAGCTACGACCCCGAGCCAAGCCAAGTGCCCGTGTACAGCTGCCGGCGCGGCTGGATACTGCTCGACACCGACGGCCAATGGCATTCATGCCCGCCACCCGAAGACCTCCCCACCCACATCAACATCAAGAAAGGCAACGAATGAACGCCCACACAGCAACCCCGAACCGCCCCAACCCCGTCATCGAACTCATCCGACGTCTCCGAAAGGCCACCCACCGACCCGAACCGGCCAACGATCCGACCATCTGCGCGATCTGCGGCGCACCACTCACCGACACCACGTCATCCATCTGCCCCGACTGCCGGGAACTCGAAAAGGACTGGTAAGCATGCATACCACCACATGGGCCAACGACCCCGTCAACTCACCAAACCACTACACACGCTCGCACCCGGGCATGGAGTGCATCGAACTGACCGCCGACACCAGCTTCTGCCTCGGCAACGCCATCAAATACCTCTGGCGCTACCACAGCAAGGGCCGACCCGTCGAAGACCTCGAAAAAGCCCGATGGTACCTCTGCCGCGTCATCGACTACGACGAGAAGATCGCATGGACACGCCAACAACACGCCATCCTCGACACCCTCGCCAACGATCCCACCATCCCCGACGTCGAAGCGCACACATGGGCGAAACTCCGGCAAGGCTTCCCCGACTCGGCCCTCGCCTGCCTCGACCGCCTCATCGAACACGAAAGGAACCAACAATGACCAACCCCAACACCTACAACACGGCCTGCATGACCGGTGTCATCGACAACGTGGACTTCACGCTACGCGACGACTCCACCAGCGTGACCATGCTCATCCCACCCGACACACCCGTAGGCACCAGAACCATCATCATCCCCCAAGGCTTCACCCTCGCCGAACACCGGATCATCCGCGAAGCCATCGCCGACGCGCTCGCCGACCACGGGGAGGAACTATGAGCCCCGAAAAACCAGACGCTTTGCTGTGGATGGACGCGGAGACCACCGGATCGGATGCGAACATGTGTTCGATACTGGAGATCGGGTTGAGATGCACCAGCCTGGACGCCATGCACGAATACGGGCGGTTCGAGGCCGTGGTGCACATCGGCCGAGAAACCCTGCTGACCGTGCAGCCCTCCGCCCTGGAACTGCACCTGAACAACGGGCTTCTCGCCCAATGCGAATCCTGCGACCCGTTGGCCAACTCACCCAGGGTCATCGCCGAACAGGCCCTGTGGTTCATCCAAGGCATGGCCGCCACGTACACCCTGCACCCGGCCGGCACGAACATCAGCCGTTTCGACCTGCCCATGGTCGAACGCTTCTGCATGACGGGATTCGGAGAACTATTCCACTACCGCATGCTGGACGTCACCGCACTGCGCCTCGCAGCCAAAGCCTGCGGCCAAGACCCATACCAGCACCGCATGAAGCCCACGCACCGCGTCCACGACTGCCTGGACAGGGACATCGCGGAATACCGGCACTACCTCACCCTCATGACGGGGCCGGCGCTCGCAGAAAAGGACCGGCCATGAAGCCACGCTGCATCCTGTGCCGCAAGCCCGTGCCCGACAATCACACCCGATGCGTCAAACACTGGCTCAACAACCAAGACCAATGGATGGAGGACAACCAACCGGTACACGAGCACTGCACCCCACGAAGGAGACCCGCATGAGCCACACGGCACGAATCTGGACACAAGACCAACTCACCGCCGTCATCAAACCGGACGCCAACGGCAACCCCACACTCAACACCGAACTCTTCCGCTCCATCAACGTACTCAAGGAAATACGACCATGAAAAAAACTACATTAGTCCACCACAGAACTACATTAATCACCACCGGTTTTTATAGCACGCTCGCCGGAGGCACCCGATGAGGCGCGAAAGCTGGTCGGTGGAATCCACCATCGGACTCCTGTTCACCATCATCATCGCGATACTGGCACTCGCCATCGTATCCGCCATCGGCCTGGCCGCGTACGCCGCGATGGACACCGGCCCCAGCCAGCGCATCGTGCAGCAGGTGGAGACCACGGGCGACGTTCGCCGCCTATGCATCGAGGCTCGAACCGGCGAGCGCGTCGATGCCATGTCATGCGACTTGATTGATCCGCATACGGGAGGTGTTGCGAAGTGACGAGTCAGGCGATACGCGACAAGGTGCTCGCATGGCACGGGCGCGGCTACGGCGCGACGGATACGGCCCGTCAATTGGGTCTGCCGTTGGAGGAGGTGCGCGCGATCATCCGCGAGGGCGACGGTCGGCCGAAACCGCCATGCAAGGTCGAGTTCATCGAACCGCCGCTGTTCGAGGAATGAACTGAAATACCAGATAAAAACGAAACCCTCCACACGAGGCGGAGGGCATGTCAGCAAGCAACCAGTTTAGCCGATGTGGAGGGGTTTCGTGAACTGCCAGAACTGCAACACCATAATCGAAAACGGGTACGCGCTGTGCACGGCGTGCGAGCTGCGCTTCGCCGGCACGCTCCTGCGACTCGCGCGCGACGTCACGCCGTTGCACGACTCGCTGGACGCGACCCTGCATCCGGGCGGGCACGCGCCCGTCAGGATCCAGACGGCCACTCCCCCGACTCCTATCAGGCTTGACGTGCTCGACCTGCTGGACATGCTCGATGCGACGGCGCGCGAACTGTGGCGTTGCTTGGATGTCATCGATGCCTTGGATTGGCACAAGGATCCACGCATGGAGGACCTCGAGGCCACGCTTATCGACTGTGCGGGCCATCCCAGGCTCGCCACGTTCGCGGATGCCGGCTTCTACATGGCGACCATCAACGGCATCGCCCGGAAAATCGACCTCACGTTGGATCCGCCAGAGCAGCGACGCGAGATCGGCACGTGCGAGCTGTGCGCCACGATGCTCACCGCAGGCGCGGCAGACCAGTGGGTTACCTGTCCCGTGTGCGGACGGGAACAGCGAGCGCAGACGGTCAAACTGCGTAGGCTCAAGACGTTGTGTTGGGATGATTCCAGGCGAGGGTCGGCGGCTGAGATAGCCAAGGCGTTCACGGATGCAGGGATACCGGTGCGTAGGGGTACGCTCAACGTGTGGGTCAACCGAGGCAAGCTGCCCTCCAGTCCTCAGGGCCTCGCCTATTGCGACGTGTACCGACTCGTGATCGGCGGAGCGGCTTGACAAAATTGTCACTGTAACCGATGATTGCAGTGGCAGAAGTGTCGAAAAACCCAGCTCACGTGGCTGGGTTTTCGCGTATCTGACCGCATTGCATGGGGCGAGAGTACTCCGCCGGCACGTCCAAAGCGCCGGTGATGTTCGCCCCGCCACTCTTTTCATTTGATTGTGAGGCGATGACGCCATGACAATGCCAGGCATGCCGACCATCAGCCTGCAGATCACGTGCAAGGGGAACGCCCTCGCCGACATCGACGCCCTCCCGGTGCCCGTGAGCGTCACCCCGGCCGGGCATATTGTGGTCGACCCCCTCGAACCCGTCATGCGCCGGGCCGTGCAGGCGTTCGCGGACGCATGGCAGCAGTCGTGCGACAAGGCCGGGTCATGAGCGGACGGCGCGGCAACCGGCGTCATGCCAACGGCTGGCGACGCCAGCAGGTCGCGGCCCGCGTGCTGGCGGCCTACGACACATGCCACCTGTGCGGCAGGCCCGTGGACAAATCATTGCCATCGGGATTGCCGGGCTCGCCCGAGGTAGACGAGATCATCCCGGTCAGCAAAGGCGGCTCGCCATACCTGTTCTCCAACTGCCGGCTCGCGCACCGCTGGTGCAACCGCATCCGCTCCAACCACAGCGTCGAATGGGCGCGCGAACACATCAAACAAACATTCGAACAGGGGTATACGGCCGACCTGAAGGCCACCTCGATGCCGTTGACCACGAGCGGCGACTGGTGACGTGGGGAGGAGACCCGTCCGCCCCGGTCGAAGCCCCCTCGGGCGCAGGGCCGATATCTCCCCGGCATGTCAAAACGTAACGCCTTGGACGGCCGTTACGTTATCCCGTTACGTTTTTTTTGGAGGTGAGCGCGGTGATCTGCGAGGAATGCGGCCAGCCGTTCACCCCGTCCGGCCGTGGAAAGAAAGCGAAGTACTGTTCGGCCAAATGCAAGCAGCGCGCCTACCGCAGGGCCAAGCGCATGAGCCGCGTCACCACCCCTCCCGCCCCGGCCGGGGACGTGGAACATGAGCCAGAGGCGATGGACGCCCTCACCGCCGCCGATTTCGAGGCGATGATGAACGACGGGCCCGAGGACTACGTGAGCGTGCTCAAACGCACGCAGGCCCGGCTCAAGGAAGCCATGTTCAGCGCCGGCACCCCGCCGGGCAGCCTGACCGGCATCAGCAAGCAGCTGCTCGCCCTGACCCGCGAAATCGAACGGCTCGAAGGCAACCCCGCACAAGGCATGACGACGCAAGAAGATCCGGAGGACGACGACGATGACGGAGAATTCCGACCCGAAGCTATCTGAGGTCGCACGCCACATCGTCATGCCCTCCGGCATCGTCACCAGCATGTTCCCCAAGGTCAACAAGCGCGCCAAAGCATGCGGCATCCGCTACGACCGCTGGCAGCAGGGACTGCTGACGCTCATCCTCGGCCGAAGAGCAGACGGCACGTTCGCCGCCTCCGTCGGCGGCGTGGTGTTGAGCATCTGCCGCCAGACCGGCAAGACCTTCACCGTCTCCAGCCTCGTGGTCATCCTGTGCACGCTCATCCCGAACCTGACCGTCATCTGGACCGCACACCACAACCGCACCAACAGCAACACGTTCGACCACGTGCGCACCCTGGTACGCAACCCCGCGCTCATCGGATACCTCGACCACTCCGGCCGCACCGACGGCGTGCGCGGCGGCAACGGCATGCAGGAAATCACCTTCGCCAACGGCAGCAAGATACTGTTCGGCGCACGAGCCCAGGGCTTCGCCCGAGGCAACGACGCCGTAGACATCATCGTGTTCGACGAAGCACAGATCCTGACCGAACAGGCCATCAGCGACATGGTGCCCGCCACCAACACCAGCCCCAACGCGCTCGTCCTCTACATCGGCACCCCACCGCGCCCCGCCGACCCCGGCGAAGCGTTCACGGAACGCCGCCGCCAGGCGCTCGCCGGCGAGGACGACATGCTCTACGTGGAATTCTCCGCCGACCGCGACGCCGACAGCGACGACCGCGCCCAATGGAGGAAAGCCAACCCGAGCTTCCCGCGCCGCACCAGCGAAACCAGCATGCTGCGCATGCAACGCCAGCTCGGCAAGGACAGCTTCCGCCGCGAGGCACTGGGCATCTGGGACGAAACCGCCACCAATCGGGCCATCAACCCCGAACAATGGACGAAAGCCGCCACCGGCACACCCAACATCAAAGGACTGATCGGATACGCGCTCGACATGAAACCCGACCGCAGCTCGCTGGCCATCGGCGGAGCCGTCAACCACAGGGACGGCACCGCGCACATCGAACTGCGCCGCTTCGAGTCCACCCAATCCAAAGGCACCCAATGGGCGGTCGACTACATCGCCGACCACTGGCCGCGCACAGCAAGCGTGGTCATCGACTCGCAATCACCCGCCATGAGCCTGCTGGCCGACCTCAAAGCCCGGCACGTGAAAGTCATCGTCACCAACTACAGCGACATGGGCCGCGCCTGCGGCAAATTCCTCGACATGCTCAGAGACGGCAAACTCACCCACCTGCCGGACGACAAAGCACCGGCGCTCGCCACGGCCGTGGCCAACGCCACCACACGCAGCATCGGCAAATCCGGCGCCGTCGGATGGAACCCGATGGGCAGCGACATCGACATAAGCCCGCTCGTGGCATGCACGCTCGCCCTCTACGGCACCACCATAACCAAACGAGACCCGGACCGAGTACAGGAGGTCATGATCGGATGAGCGAACAATCCATCAGCTTCGGCAACCCCTACCTGTCCACAGGCTCCTCGTCCGTGACACACATCGCCAACGTACCCGACAACGACATGACGGACATCACCCGCCTACTGGAACTCTGGCGCAACAAATACCCACGCAACCTGCTACGCTCCGCGTTCTACGACGCCAAACAACGATTCAACAACCTCGGCATCAGCATCCCGAACATCGTCGCCCAGAAAGCCGGCGTCGTGGTCGGCTGGCCACAGAAAAGCGTGCGCGCGCTCGCCGACAAGAGCGTGTTCGAGGGATTCGAGACCGCCGCCGGGGCCGACAACCACGGCATCGACGAGATCATGCGCATGAACGAGCTCGAAACCGACATGAGCGAGGCCGTCATCAGCTGCTACAAGCACTCCTGCAGCTTCCTGACCATCGACTACGACCCGGACGACAACGAGCGCATCCTCATCACCCCGCGCTCGGCCGACTGGTCCGCCGCACTATGGGACAACGAACGCCGACGCATCAGGGCCGCGCTGACCATCACCGACAGCGACAAATGGGGCAACATCACCGCATTCAACGCATGGCTGCCCGGCCGCAACTACGCCTGCATGAAAACCGGATACGGGTGGGAAGCGGAACCCCAATACAACCGGCTCGACCGCGTGGCCGTGGTGCCCATCGTCTACGACAAGCAGATGGACCGCCCCTTCGGCCGCTCACGCATCAACCGCGCCCTCATGAACCTGACCGACATGGCCATGCGCACCATGGTCCGCATGGAAGCATCCGCCGAATTCTACTCGGTCCCAAAAATATGGTTCCTCGGCCTGAGCCGCGAATCCTTCCAACAGGACACGTGGAGCGCGCTCGTCAGCAGCATCAACGCGATCAGCCGCGACATCAACGGCGACATCCCCGAACTCAAACAGGTCTCCCAGGCATCGATGCAACCCCACGGCGACATGCTCGAAACCATAGCCATGCTCGCCTCGGCCGAAACCGACATCCCACCCGAACAACTCGGCATACGACTGGCCAACCCCACCAGCGCCGAAGCGCTCGCCGCCGCCGAGAACCAGCTGACGCGCACCGCGAACCGGCAGAACCGCATGTTCTCCCGCCAGCTCCTCAACGCCATGGGCATGGCCGTGCAATTGCGCGACAACAGCCCGCAGCCGCCAGACCTGACCGGCATCCGCCCCCTGTGGGCGCCGACCCGCGAAGTAAGCGACGCGGCGCGCGCCGACTACTACACGAAGGTCGCCGGCGTGAACGGCGACTGGGCGGATTCCGACGTGGGACTGGCCAAGCTCGGACTCACGGCCGGCGAGCTCCAATCGTTCCGCGCCTACCAGCAGCGGATGAAGGCGCAGAGGAACATCGAGCAGCTCAGACAGCAGCGGATGAACCCGCAGGACACGGAGGCGGCTGATGGCAGCGAATCCGAAGGCCCCGCCGGAACTGCAGCCGCTGTTGGACAGGGCGTACAGGGACTACCAGACCGACCTTGACAACCTCAGGGAGAGCGCGGCCGACGTCATCGAGAACATGGTCGACCGCGACCCTTTGAACGTCAAGGACGCGATCCGCGACTTCTCCCGAGACGCCTCCCAGCTGGCGAACGAATACTACGACACCGTGCGCGGCCTGTGGAGCGAATACGCGGGCGTCCGGCTCGACGACTTCGACCACACGCGGCTCATCGACCCCGACCGCGCCCTCTGGCAGGTGCAGGGCGGCTTCAACAACACCGACTACAACGGCCTGACCTACACGCAGGTCAAGAACGGGCAGTCGCGCGCGGGACTCACGATCGACGACCTGTGGCCCGATCTGGGCAACCCGGATGACGCGATGCAGTTCGTCGCCGACATGGTCAACGCCGCCGCACGCCTGACCACCCAACGCAACATGCGCATCGACCCGTCGAAACCACGATGGGCAAGAGTGCCGCGTGGAGCAAGGACATGCGCGTTCTGCACCATGCTCGCATCACGGGGCTTCACCTACCTGAGCGAGGACTCGGCAGGCTTGGAGATGCAATACCACCGGGACTGCGACTGCCAGATCGTCCCCAGCTGGGGCCGCCAGACACTCGCCGGATACAACCCCGAACGGCTCACCGCCATGTGGCAGGAAGCCAGCAAGGGAGGTGGCGACTACCGGGAGAAGCTCAAGCGCATGCGCCGGGACAATCCCATGGCGTTCACGGACGGCGTCTACCCGACGCCGACCATGCCGTGGGAGCAGTCCGTCAGACTCCTGTCAATGAAGGGAGAGCCAAAAGGCACTGCGGAATCCTGGTACCGGCGCCAGCTCGCCGTCGGCGTCGACCCGAGCAGGGAAATCCTCGAACGGCACGAGATCGTGTTCCTCGAGAAGTTCCAGAAGCTGGGCGAGGAATACGAGTGGATACCGAAAAGCCATGATGGCAAGCCCAGCAACGACTTCCACTGGCTGAGCCACGAATGCGACGCCGAACTGAAATCACCGGCAAGCCTGAAATACAGGAACGTGGCCCAACGCATCAACGACGCCGTCGTCGGCGGCGTCGAACAGGGCGTTGTCAAGGACGTGTTCGTACTGGACTTCGGAAGCACGAAACTGCCCGACAAGTTCGTCAACCAACTGTCGCTGTACAACGCCCGTCATGAATCCCACATCAAAGAGCTGTGGGTGTTCGACTCGGAAGGATTCCACCAAATCGTATTGAAATAGAAGAACGGGGATAACCCCCCGGATTATGTGCCGGTCTCAAGAGCCGGTTACGTGGGATCCCCGTTACCTCGATTCTACCATACGGCGGGTTGCCAGAGAGGCCGATCGGGGCCGACTGTAAATCGGCTGCATCACGCCACGCAGGTTCGAATCCTGCACCCGCCACTCCACACCACCCGCACGGGTGGTTTTTTATGCCCGGAACGGGCCCATCAACCACAAAGGAGAACCATCATGCACGACATGCCGCACTGGCACCGATTCCGCAACAACCTTCGTCTCATCGATTCCGGCGCGGGCGAAGGCGGCTCCGGCGACCCCGCAACGGGAGACCCGGCCGACACCGGCGAGGACATCGACTGGAAGGCGAAGTTCGAGGAGCAGCGCGCCCACTCGCGCAAATGGGAGCAGCGCGCCAAGGACAACAGCAAGGCCGCCGAGGAACTGCAACAGTTCAAGGACTCGCAGCTGTCCGAAGCCGAGAAGGCCGCCAAACGCATCAAGGAACTCGAAGCCGCCAACGCCGCCTACGAGGCGGAGAAACAACGAAACGAGTGGAAGGCGCAGGTCTCCAAGGAGACCGGAGTGCCAGCCTCGCTGCTGCACGGCGACACGCTCGAGGCCATGACCGCGAACGCGAAGGCCATCGACCAGTACGCGCACCCCAAGCCCAAGGGCATGCCCAACCAGGGCAAGACCCCCGACGGCAAGGCCGCAGGAGCCGACGAACGCGCATGGGCCGACGACCTGTTCTCCAACCTCTAAACGCAATCATCCCCCAGAAAGGAACAACATCATGGCAATGGACACCAGCAAACTCCACCTGCCCAAGACCGTCGCCACGGCCGTCGTCAACAAGGTCAAGGAGACATCGACCATCGCGGCCCTGTCCCCGAGCAGCCCGCAGATCTTCACCGACAAGGAATACATGATCTTCAACGGCGCCGCCGAGGCCGACGTGACCGCCGAAGGCCAGACCAAGAGCTCCTACGAGCAAGACCTGAACTACGTGAGCGGCAAGACGTTCAAGGTGCAGACCACCACACGAGTCACCAGCGAGCTCAAATGGGCCGACGAGGACAACCGCTTCCAGATCATCCAGTCCATCCAGGCCGACCAGGCCGAGGCCATCGGCCGCGCCCTCGACTACGTCGTCTACCACGCCATCAACCCCAAGACCGGCGAACCCCTCACCGGATTCGACGCGCTCACGGCCCGCGCCATGCAGGTCACCGCCGGAGACGACGACATCACCAACGTCGACAACCTGGCCGACCAGCTCAACGAGACCTACGACATCAACGGCATCGCCATCAGCCGCACGTGGGCCTCCCGCCTGCGCAAGATCCGCGTACCCGCCACCGGCATGCGCTACTACCCGGAGATCCCGCTCAACCTGCAGGTCGGCACCCTCGACGGCATCAAGGCCGCCACCAGCGCCACCGTCAACGGGGCCAAGGCCAAGACACCCACCCACGTGCTCGCCATCATGGGCGATTTCAGCCTCATCAAATGGGGCATGGTGCGCGACATCACGTCCGAGATCATCCCCTACGGCGACCCCGACCAGACCGGCGTCGACCTCAAAGCCCACAACCAGATCGCCTACCGCACCGAGGCCATGTTCTCCTACGCGGTCATCGAACCTAAGGCGTTCGCCGTGCTCAAGACCTCCACGGAAGAAGGTGCCTGATGAGCGCGTTCACCCAGGACTTCATCATCCAGCCGGCAGGCAGGAAGAAACACAAGACCGGTGCCATGGACGTGCCCGCGCGCCTGTGGAACCCGGACGGCACGCCGTTCACCGCTTTCGGAGGCGTGAAGAAGGGCACGGCCGTCGCCGACGTGGCCGCCGCCGACGCAACCGTCTCGGCCGGCGCCGCGCCAACCAAGGCCGAGTTCGACACCGTGGTGGCCGAACTGAACGAGACGAAACGGCAGCTGAACACGCTCATCGGCTCGCTCAGGACCGCCGGCGTCATCGGCTAAAGGAGCTCCATCATGGCCGACGAACAGCCGAATCCGTTCGCCACGTACGAGGATCTGGAGAAACGCTGGCACACGCTCACCCCCGACGAACAGGCGCAGGCGGACGAGCTGCTGCTCGATGCGAGCGAGAGCATCCGCAACCACGTGTCCGTCTACCCCGAGACCCATGAGGAATCGTGGTGGACGGCGCATCGGCGCGGCCTCGAGATTGTGTGCTGCCAGATGGTGCGCACCGCGATGGAGCAGCAGGTGTCCGGCGTGCCCACGGGCGTCACGCAGAACACCGAGACCACCGGCCCCTTCTCCAACTCCTACTCGTGGGCTTCGCCGGACGGCTACCTGCGATGGAACAACGACTACCTCACCGTGCTCGGCTTGGGTGGCCAGCGCGCCTTCAGCATCGACATGGCATCCGGGGAGGTGGTCTGATGGAACGTGTTGACGTGTATCGTGGCGCGGCCGAAATGGATGCCGACGGGAACCCGGTGCAGGGAGAGATGCGGCATGTGGCCACGCTCATGGGTTTCGTGGAGCCGGTGGAGGCCTCGCAGTCCCCGGGCGCGGACTCGCAGGGCGTGGCCTGTCGTTTCACCCTGTATTTCCGCGGGGAGCCCACGGGAATCCTGGACACGGATTGCCTTGTGGTGCGCGGCAAACCGTTGATGGTGGATGGTCCGCCGCTCGAATGGTGGCGCTGCGGGCGTCATATCGGCGACGTGGTCAGCGCGGTCGTCAGGGAGGGGTGAAAAATGGCGAAAAAGGTCAAGGTTGTGCTCAACCGCAATGCGTTCAGCTCCGAGGTGCTGCACGAGGCCGTGAAACCGGTCATGGACAGTGTGCAGGAGCAGATGGAGGGCATGGCCGAAGTGCATCCGTCCATCAAGGTGTATCGGAACGAGGACACCGACCGTTCGAACGTGGTGGCCACCTGTCCGGCCGCGGTGGAGGGCGCTCATGGCGTGCTCACGCAGATGATCGGCAAGGTGGTCGCATGAGCGTGTTCCAGCCTCCCACCAGAACACCCCGTTTGGAACGAATCCTGCTGAACCTGCTGCGCGAACGCTTCCCGGATGTCGTGTTCGGCACGCTGCGCAGCAGGAACAATTCGGAATCCGAATGCGTGATCGTGGCGGAACCGCAGCAGAAGGCAACACCCATCAGCCAGTACGTGCGCGTCCGTTGTTCCATCTGGGTGCGTAGGGACGACGGTACCGGTGACCTCGACGCCTCGCACGAGCTTGCCAGCAGCATCGAACTGTATCTGACCGGCTTGTGGCCTCCGATTCCGATCATCAGCATCGAGCATGATTCCGGGCCGGTTCGCATGACCGACGAGAACGGCTGCATCTACTCGTATCTGATTCTCCGCTTCAGACGAACACCGTTTGAGGCAGTCCATAATTCCAACGATTCGTTTTGAAAGGCGATCATCATGGCTGACAACAGTTACATCAGCTCAGGCAACAACGCCGAACTCGTGCGCGCCGTCAAGGACTACGCATTGTTCCTGTTCGGCGAAGGCGAGACATACACGAAACCGGCGGGCGCCGATTGGACGCCGCCGGCGAACAAGCTGCCCATCGGCTACAACAGCGAGGACGGCACCACCATCCACCCGGAGCCGGGCGACGAGACCGAGATCAAGGGCCACAACGGCGACGTGGTGTATTCGGAGACCGATCCGGGCTACTGGACGTTCCAGTTCTCCGCGCTCGAAGGCAAGAAGAGCGTCGTGGAACTCTACACAAACTCCACCGTGGACAAGGATGGAGGCATCCACGTCAAGGATGCGTCTACCTCCAAGACCATGTCGATGGTCATCGCCGGCATCGACCAGAAGGAACGTCCCATCGTCATCCACGCGGAGAAGATCAAGGTCTCCGACCGTGACGACATCACCCTCAAATCCACCGACCTGCTCCAGTACAACATGACGCTCAAGACGTTCAAGGGCAGCGACGGCTACCAGTGGCATGCGTGGGGAATGGTCGTGGAACCGTCCGCATCCACCGCAGCCCATAACGCCACGGCGGAAGCCGCAGCCCATAACGCCACGGCGGAAGCCGCAGCCCATAACGCCACGGCGGAAGCCGCGGCCGAAGCCTGACCAGCTTCCTCCCCCGCGGGACTCCGCTCTTCACCCGCGGGGCTTTTGATTCTTCCCCGCATCCAGGATGGCGGTCCCGATGCGGGGAACCTCATATCCGACCGCCAAACCAGCAAAAAAGAAAAACCGTATCAAGGAGACCGCCATGACCAACCAATACGCGAAGGTCGAACCCATCATCAACGACGACGACCAGCTGGAGGACGTGCACCTCGACGTTCTCGGCGTCAAACTCGACCTGCCCAACCTCAACAGTGCCGACCTGCCCATCGACCTCGTCAACGTGATCCTGCTGATCAAAAGCCAGCCGGTGCTCTCCGACGAACAGACCGCGCTCGCCATGAGCGCGTTCCTCGCCTACTTCCAACAGTTGCGTCCGGACTATTGGAACGCGTTGCGCAAGACCGGCCACGCCATGGCATGGCTCACCGCCACCGTGCGCACCTGGGCCGAACAATCCGGCCTCGACCCAAAAGCGTTTACCTCAGTGCCCTCCACGCCAATCACAGGGAAGCGTTAGACGCCGACTGGCTCGCCACATACCACACCACATGGAAGCCCGTCACGCTCGCCGAATGGCTCAACGCGCCCGCGGACAGGAAACCCAAAGCCAACTACGGCATCGGCCAGGCATGGCGGCTCACGAGACAGATCCTCAGGAACCATACCAGCCATTGTTTCGCGGCGCTCGCCGGCTGGACGTACACGCCCACCGGGGCCGAAATCGCCATGTGGGACATGTTCGAACTCGAAGGCAGGCTGCAACGCGAAGGCTGGCGACCCTGGACGGACAGGCACGCGGACCCGTTCGCGCCGACGCGATTGGAAACCAGCCAAGCGCGTAAGGAACGACTCGAACGCCGCGAACTCCTCAAGCAACGCTTCCACATCACCGACTAGCCCCGACCGCTATCGGGGAGCCAACACCACTATCAGGATGGAGGACCCCGATGGCACAGGACATCGGCACCGTATACGTGCAGGTGGCACCCTCCGGCAAGGACTTCGGCAAAACCCTCGAAGGCGACATCACCGGCAGTGTGGACACCGCAGCCAGGAAAAGCGGAGGCAGCCTCACCGGCACCCTCGGCAAGGCATTCGGCAAAATCGGCAAACTCGGACTCGGCGCCATCGGCACCATCACCGGAGGCGTCACCGCGCTCGCCGCAAAAGGCGGCTTCACCCGCGCCCTGAACATCGAAAACGCGCAAGCCAAGCTCAAAGGCCTCGGCCACGACGCCAACAGCGTCAGCGAGATCATGAACAACGCGCTCGCCAGTGTGAAGGGCACCGCGTTCGGATTGGGTGATGCCGCCACCGTGGCCGCCAGCCTATCGGCGGCCGGCATCGCATCCGGCGAGCAGATGACCAAGGTCCTCAAGACCGTGGCCGACACCGCGCAAATCTCGGGCCGATCACTCACCGACATCGGCACCATCTTCGGATCCGTCGCCGCACGAGGCAAACTCCAAGGCGACGACATGCTCCAACTGATGAGCTCCGGCGTGCCCGTCCTCCAAATGCTCGCCAAACACCTCAACACCACCTCCGAAGACGTGTCCGACATGGTCTCGAAAGGCAAAATCGACTTCCAGACCTTCGCCGACGCCATGCAGGAAGGGTGGGGTGGAGCCGCATTGGCTGCCGGCGACACGTTCAGCGGCGCTTTGGCGAACGTGAAGGCCGCTCTCAGCCGATTGGGCGAAGGCCCCGGCAAGCTGGCGCTCGAATCGTTGCGCAAGACGTTCAACGCGGCCATTCCGACCGTGGACGCGCTCTCAAGCCAGCTCACACCGTTCGTGGAGCAGTTGAACGGCAAGCTCACCCCGTATGTGGACAGGGCCGTCAAGCTCATCGAGCAATTCAGCCAGGGGTTGCAGGACGGCAGCATCACCGTTCAAGACATCGTCGGCAGTCTCGGCCAATTGGCCGGAGCGTTCACGTTGTTCGCCGGGGTCGGCGGCAACGTGGACAAGATCACCAACGTGTTCGACACGCTCGGCAAACTCGGCGACGGCGGGATCGGCCAGCTCACCGGAAAGCTCAAGCAGATGCCCGGCCAGCTCCAGTCGAGCCTGACGGGCCTGCAGCAGTTCAAATCGTATTTCAACAAGGATATCCGCGACGCTCTCGCCGTGGACGGCGACCCGTTCGCGTCGGCCGTCAACCGCATCCGGCAGGGCGCGGACAAGCTCACGGGCCCGTTCAGACTGCTCGGCGCGAAGATCGCGGGCTCCGATGTGGGCCAGTCGGTCGCCGGAGTGGCGGACAGGCTGGGTGTCGGATTCGGAAAGCTCACCAGCGCATTCGATTCGAACATCAAGGTGCTGGGCTCCAAAGTCGGCAACGGCTTCGGCGGCATATTCTCCAAGATCTCGGACAGCAAGCTCGTATCCGGACTGTCATCGGTGGCCGGCAAGGCGAAATCCGCCATGAGTCCGGTCGTATCCGGATTGGGTGACGTGTTCGGTGGCATCGGCGACATCGTGGGTCCGAAACTGCAGGCCGGATTGGGCAAGATCGGCTCCCTGTTCGGCTCGTTCTTCAGCCCCGGCAATTTCATGAAGTACATGGGCATAGCCGGCATCATTGCCGCGTTGGTCGCGGGTCTCGGCATGCTGGACCAGAGCATGCAGGGGCAGTTGTTCGCGATGATAGGCCAGCTGTCCGCGCAACTGCCGACACTGCTGCAGCAGCTGAACATGCAGATCACCGCCAGCCTGCCGGCCATGCTCGCGCAGGGCGCGGCCATCCTCACCGCGCTGATGAACGCGATCAGCACGAACGCACTCCAGCTGATGACCACCGCCGTGCTCATCGTCACCACATTGGTCAACGGGCTGGCCTCGCAACTGCCTACGCTGCTGCCGGCCGCGCTCAACATGATCATGGCGCTCGTCTCCGGATTGGCATCCAACGTCGGACAGCTGCTCAACAGCGGCATGCAGCTCCTCCTCGGCCTCGTGCAGGGCCTCATGAACGCGCTGCCGCAGCTCATCGCGCAGGCACCCACCATCATCGGCAACCTCGCCAGTTCGATAGCCGCGAACCTGCCGCAGATCCTGCAGACGGGCGTGCAGATCCTCGTCACCCTGGCCAACGGCCTGGCCAGCGCCATACCGCAGCTGATCGGTAAGATCCCGGCCATCGTGAAAAGCATCTGGGACGCTTTCACGTCGGTGAACTGGGGCAGCGTCGGCATGAACATCATCAAGGGTATCGCCAGCGGCGTCGCCTCGGCGGCCGGCACCCTCGTCAACGCGGCCGTCAACGCCGCCAAGGACGCGCTCAACTGGGTCAAGGACAAGCTCGGCATCCATTCGCCGTCACGCGTGTTCCGTGACGAGGTCGGCGTGATGATCGGCCGGGGCATGGCCGAAGGCATCGACCGCAGCCAGGAAGTCGTCAACCGGAGCCTCGGCGAACTCGCCGATGGGCTCACGTTGGACGGCTACACGTTCGGCATGCCCACCCCCGTGATGAGCCTGCCGGCCAACGCCTGCCAGATGGTCAACGGCACGCAGTCGAACCAGCAGGGCATGCAATCCCAGTTGGACGAGCTGCTGGCCGAGGTGAAGGCGTTCCACGAGGATATGCCGTTCATTCTGCAACAGTTGGGCATCAACATCGACGGGCGGGAATTCGGAAGGGCGGTGCGACGCTATGCAAAGGCTTGAGTACGTGTGTTCCACCGGCGGCTCGATCTCGTTCGAAGGCCCCATCTACGGGGAGACGATGCCATCGTTGAGAGGACGCGCGTGGACGTACACGCTCGGCGCGCGCACCCTTACCGGTGTGGCGTGGCAGGCCCGTGAACTCACGCTTACGGTGAAGGCCGTGGACGGCGAAACCCAATTGGACCGGCTGCGCATGCTCACCGACCATGACGTGCTCGCGCACTCCAGGGACTCCACGATATCGGGCCTGCTGCGCGTGGACGACGTGTGGGAGTGCAGGGCGCTCATCACCAAAAGCGAACCGCAATCCATCACGCCGCGCATCATCGAAACCCAATTGACCGTGACCCAATTGGGCATGTGGCGACGCAGCCTGCCGACCGTCACCTATGCGCCCAGCGACCCCGACGCCTACCAGTATCTCGATCACCCGTATGACATGGACTACGATTACGGGCCGCCATCCGCCCCACCGGTGATAGCCGTGGACGGGTTGGACCCGATGCCGTTCCGCATGACCATATACGGGCCCTGCTCGAATCCGACCGTCACGATCGGCGGCAACCAGTACCGGATCACCGGCGATATCCCGGGCGGGGCGCGTGTCGAGGTCGTCGCCGTGGAGGGTGAGAAGTCGGTCACGTTCGTCACGGCCGCCGGCGACCGCATCAACTGGTTCTCCCATGCGGTGCGCGGCGCGGGCCTTGATTCCGGCAGCTACGTCTTCCAGCCGTTGCCGGCGGGCCGCGTCGAAGTGAGCTGGCCGGGAGGCTACACGTTCGAGCTCACGCCCGTCGAGGAGAGGAGCGAACCACCGTGGTCAGCCTCATAGTCACCGACGCGGAGCACAAGCCGTTGCGCGCGGTGGACGACTACACGCTTGATTTCGCCTACGGCAGCGATGAGAATTCGTTCAAACTCACCTGCCTGCCGCAGCCGGAGGCCGGCGCGTTCGTCATGATCGACGGCACCGAATACGGCGGGTTGGTGACCGTGCGCAACACGGACGGCAGCGTGGAGGGCCCCACCTGGCATGGCCTGCTCTCACGCCGCATCCTCCAACCCGATCGGGGGCAGGATTACCTCACGGTTTCCGGCGCTGCCGGCGATGTGCTCAACATGTTGTTCAAACGCATCGGATTGGATGCGCTGTTCACCGCGTCCGCCTGGCACGCGGTCACCATCAACCCGTATTCGTTCGACCGGTATACGGACGCGTACACGGGCATC
>ENA-OQCU01000225-OQCU01000225.1-human-gut-metagenome-genome-assembly--contig:-NODE-225-length-29650-cov-3.568743_pt1 | contig 29650 bp, 26 predicted proteins | sample MGYA00242504_ERZ504590 | MGnify/ENA primary metagenome ERZ504590 (study PRJEB26092, sample SAMD00036318) | human gut metagenome | host: Homo sapiens | study: EMG produced TPA metagenomics assembly of... | reverse complement strand
AATCATAGTCGATCCGCTGATTGTCGTTCACGCAGAACACGCGCGGCGCGGATGGTTCCTCATCGCATCTGCTGACCCAATACCAGCAACAGTTCCTTGCATTCGTTGCCGGTGGCCACGATATGCACTTCGCGTACGGTCCCGTCGAAATCGGCGACCGCCTTCTTCTTTTCCTTTCAGCGTTGCCGAATCTGCATTTTCCGTGAATTTTCACGTTCACAAAATCGCCCACGCGATGCGTACCCCTATCGAAAACCACTACCCGATTCTGCTCGGTACGTCCGAAGAGCTGGTCGCGCGAACGCTTGGACACTCCCTCCACCAATACTTCGTAGGTTTTACCCACGCAGCGGGCGTTGGCTTCGGCAGAAAGGCGATTCTGCAAAGCGATGATTTCATTCAGACGGCGGATCTTCACCTCTTCCGGCACATCATCCGGTAAATGCTTGCTGGCATACGTACCCGGACGCTCGGAATACTTGAACATAAAGGCGGCATCATAACCGCATTCTTCCATCAGGGAAAGGGAAAGCCGGTGGTCTTCTTCCGTCTCGGAATGGAAACCGGAAAATATATCCGTAGACAAACCGCAGTCGGGAATGATACGGCGGATAGCATCTACACGCTCCAGATACCATTCACGGGTATACTTACGGTTCATCAGTTTCAGGATACGGCTGCTTCCGCTCTGCACGGGCAGGTGGATATGCTTGCACACATTGGGCACTTCCGCAATAACCTGCAGGGTTTCATCGCTCATATCCTTGGGGTGCGAAGTAGTGAAGCGGATGCGTACGCCCGGTGCAGACTCTGCTACGGTGCGCAACAGCATAGGGAAAGTGACAACCTCCCCGTCCGCCTTCTCAAAACGGTACGAGTTGACATTCTGCCCCAGCAGGGTCACTTCCTTATAGCCTTTAGCCACCAAATCCGCCACTTCATTCAAGATACTTTCCACATCACGGCTGCGTTCCCGTCCGCGCGTATAGGGGACGATGCAGTAGGTACAGAAGTTATTGCAACCGCGCATGATGGAGACAAAGCCGGAGATGTGGTTGCCGCAGATACGCGAAGGTATCACATCGCGGTAGGTCTCCGTTGTGGACAGCTCCACGTTAATGGCTTTCTCACCGGCTTCCACAGCCGCAATCAAATCGGGCAGGCTGAGATAAGCATCCGGCCCCACCACCAAGTCGACATGGTGGTTTGTAATCAGGTCGTCCTTGACACGTTCCGCCATACATCCCAACACACCGACAATCAGATTCTTCTTTTTCTTCTTGAGCGAATGAAAAAACTCCAGCCGGTTTAAAATTTTCTGTTCGGCATTGTCGCGGATAGAACAGGTATTCATGAATACCGCATCCGCCTCTTCCAGTGTATCGGCTACCGAATACCCCGCCATCTGCATCACAGAGGCTATCACTTCACTGTCTGCCACATTCATCTGGCAGCCGTACGTCTCGATGAACAACTTTCTGTTGTCATCAGCAGTTGCAGATTTAAAGTCTGCTCCCGTCATATTTTCCATTGTTTCTTATTTTTTTAGTTTCGCCGCAAAGATACATCTTCACGTTCAATAAAGCAGTGAAACTGTGGAAAAATAACACTTAACTTCCTCTAATTGACAGATTTCTACTAATTAATGTTAAGTGACTAAACATTTTCCGAGTGTTAATTTGGCATTATTAGAATAAATTTCCATTTTTGTGAAATGAAAGAAACATTAGATTTTTTCATAGTTAAGGTTTAGGTTAAAAAAATAAGGGGAGCTGTGAAGCTGCCCTTTTTTAATGCCAATTTATTGGTTACAATCAGATTAAATAATTACCTTTGGCGATGTAAAAAACAAAGAAAGACTTATGGAAGACATCTTCAAATTTCTGTTCGTGATAGGCATCATTGCTATCGGCTTCGTAAGACAGGCCAGGAAAGAAGCGAAAACCAGTACCGGCAACGGTCCCGCCATGCCTATGCCTGATGCAGAAAGTCCATTTTCCGGAAAATTGGAACGGCGTACCCTATGACGGATATAACCCCGAAAACCCCGGACCGGAAGTAAGCGCGCCGCGAAAGAAAGCCGCAAAGAAACATAAGTCCGCTCCCAAACAACCTCCCGTCTGTCCAAACACCGACAATATGTCTCCCGAACCCACCGAGGCCTCATCCCAATTTGAAATACACTCGGCAGAAGAGGCACGCAAAGCCATCATCTGGGGAGAGATATTACAACGAAAGTATTAATGCGATTGAAAATAAGTTGATTCCTTACACGAAAAAATAACTATAACATTATGGCATTTAATTACATTTCAGCAGCAGAAGCTGCAAGCCTGATTAAACATGGCTACAACATCGGCTTGAGCGGATTTACTCCCGCAGGCACAGCCAAAGCCGTTACGGCTGAACTGGCAAAAATAGCAGAAGCGGAACATGCCAAAGGAAACCCTTTCCAGGTAGGCATTTTTACAGGAGCTTCAACCGGCGACTCCTGTGACGGTGTCCTCTCACGCGTCAAAGCCATCCGCTACCGTGCTCCTTACACAACCAACCCCGATTTCCGCAAAGCGGTGAACAACGGCGAGATTGCCTACAATGATATCCATTTGTCGCAAATGGCGCAAGAAGTACGCTACGGTTTCATGGGAAAAGTAAATGTCGCCATCATCGAAGCCTGCGAGGTGACTCCCGACGGTAAAATCTACCTGACTGCTGCCGGAGGTATCGCTCCCACTATCTGCCGCCTTGCCGACCAGATTATCATAGAGCTGAATGCAGCACACAGCAAAAACGCCATGGGCCTGCACGACGTCTACGAACCGCTCGACCCGCCTTACCGCCGCGAAATACCTATCTTCAAGCCGAGCGACCGTATCGGACAGCCTTACATCCAGGTAGACCCGAAAAAGATTGTGGGCATCGTGGAAACCAACTGGCCGGACGAAGCCCGCTCTTTCGCCGCTGCCGACCCGCTGACCGACAAAATCGGACAGAACGTAGCCGACTTCCTTGCCGCAGATATGAAACGCGGTATCATCCCTTCCACCTTCCTCCCGTTACAGTCGGGCGTAGGCAACATCGCCAACGCAGTATTAGGTGCTTTGGGACGTGACAAGACGATTCCGGCATTCGAGATGTACACAGAGGTTATCCAGAACTCCGTTATCGGACTGATTCGCGAAGGCCGCGTGAAGTTTGGCAGCGCCTGCTCACTGACCGTAACCAACGACTGCCTGAACGGTATATACGAGGATATGGACTTCTTCCGCGACAAGCTGGTTCTCCGCCCGTCGGAAATATCCAACAGTCCCGAAGTAGTGCGCCGTTAGGTATTATCTCCATCAACACGGCCATCGAAGCCGACCTCTACGGAAACGTAAACTCCACCCATATCGGCGGCACGAAGATGATGAACGGCATCGGCGGTTCGGGCGACTTTACGCGCAACGCCTACATCTCCATCTTCACCTGCCCGTCCGTAGCCAAAGAAGGCAAAATCAGCGCCATCGTACCGATGGTATCCCATGTGGACCACAGCGAGCATGATGTCAACATCATCGTTACCGAACAAGGTGTTGCCGACCTGCGCGGCAAGAGCCCGAAAGAACGTGCACAGGCAATCATCGAGAACTGTGTTCATCCGGACTACAAGAATATCCTGTGGGATTATCTGAAACTGACCGACGGCAAGGCGCAGACTCCTCACTCCATGCGTGCCGCTCTGGCTATGCACGCCGAACTGGCAAAAAGCGGGGATATGAAGAATGTGGACTGGGCACAATATAAATAAAGACAGTTCCTTCCGTTAAAAAGACCTTTCAGGCACGGGATTACGCGGATTGCACGGATGAAAAGTGCAGCATGGATTAAACTGAAAAAATCCGTGCAACCTGCGTAATTCCGTGCCTGAAAAATAAAGTTCACACCAACCGGCCATTCATCGGATAAACATGTCACAGACTGCATCCTGGAATTTACGCGCCTCCCTGCCGGAAAGCACATTCTGATTCATAATGGCAAAAGCAATGTGGTGTCCGTTATTCGCCTTCAAATAACCAGCCAGGCAGTTTATAGCCGTAAAAGAACCGGTTTTGGCATGCACATTCTTATAAGAAGGCGTCCCTTTCCTCATACGGTTCTTCAGTGTTCCGTCCACTCCTCCGATAGGCAACGCCTTATACAGTTTCTGAAACACATCCGTGCGTGAATAAGCAAATTTCAAGAAAGCGACTAAAAGTTCAGAGGAGATGTAGTTATAGTTGGAAAGCCCGCAACCGTCTGCCAGATTATAGCGGTCGGGGAGATAACCCAGCTTTCCGATTAACTGACGGACAGCCGAAAGCCCGTCCGCAGCCGAAACATGCCTGCCGCCCGTAAACTGTGCACCCAAACGGCATAACAGAGCTTCTGCATTCAGATTATCGCTCTCCTTCATTATCCGGTTGACTACCGCCTGTACAGAAGTGCTATAAGATGCCATTCGCACTGAAACGCTGTCTTTTTGAAACTCGCGGAAAGAATAATCCGACAGACAATGAATGCCTTTTGCCCGTAAACGCTCCAGGAAGGTGTGCATAAAGAAATCCTGCGAAGAGTAGATATTCACCGTACCGGTACGCCTCCCGTCCACATTACCCGATACCGCCAGTTCATTGCCGTTCTCCAGCCAGTTGCGGGATACGCGGAAACGTCCGGCAGAGGGAGTACGGGTTTTCGTTGTATTGGCCAGCGTGTAATAAGACGAAACGGGCGTACATTCCAAACGTGCCGTATCACCTTGTGCACCGGGAAAAGCGGTCACCGTAACCACTCCTTTATCGAGCATCAGCGGCGACAGGTACGGCTGAAAAGAATGGGGCGTATCGTCCCACAGCCAGCCGCTTCCCCAATACAGGGAGTCTTTCATGGAAACATCGCCATATATCCTGCCTTGAACCACAGAGAAAGGCAGCCGCGCCACGCTGCCGACCAAAGAATCCAGCGCCTCGTCGTCAAACTCAGGGTCGAAGCCGCCGACAACGTATATATCCCCTTTCAGCGTATCACGCTCAATCACTCCCTTATACCAGACTTCCGTACGGAAAGGCTCGTCCGCCTCAGGACGCGCAAGCGCCGTAATCGTAGTCAGCAGCTTCATCGTAGAGGCCGGACGGGAAAGTTTATCCGCCTGATAATCATACAGAACCTTATTGGCGGTCAGGTCGTATGCTGAAACAGATACATTGGAGCCTGCGGGCAATTGATACTTTATCAATGTATCCAGTTGCGAAGACAAAGAGTTTGTTTCAGGTGATATTCCCTGTGCAGGCAATACACAGGGAATAAACGTCAAAATCAATACAATCGGGAATAAACAATATTTTCTCATCTTCTTACAAGCTATCATTCAGTTTCTCTGTTATCCGGCTGTTTCCGGCAACCGGACAACAAAGAAACGATAACCGCCGCAGAATCGCAAGTCATCAGCTTCACGATTTTCATAACACCCCGTATTTTGTCTATCAAAGCGCTTCCTTAAAGATTTCGCCTACCGTAGGATGCGGGAATACCATCTTTTTCCATTCCGAGGCCGTCAGTTTGAGTTCGACAGCCATACCGGCCAGCGTGATAATCTCCGAAGCCGGATTGCCCAGCACATGTGCTCCCAAAACGGTATCATCTTCCGCCAGCAACAACTTGCACATACCGTTAATGCCCTCATTCTCCGCGACAAATCGACCGGAATAAGCCATAGGCAGCTTGACGGCACGATAAGGAATACCCTTTCTTTGCAAGGCCTCTTCCGTATCTCCCACGCCCGCAATCTCAGGATTGGTATATACTACACCGGGAATAGCCCTGTAACTCATACAGTCTTTCTTCCCCAGTACGGCATGTACCGCCACTTCCGCCTCGCGCACAGCGGTATGGGCCAGCAAAGAAAATCCGGTTAAATCCCCGCAGGCATATACCCCCGGAACGGAAGTCTGCATCTGTCCGTCCACCTGTATATTTCCGCGCGCCGTTTTATCTAAATTCAGGTTCTCCAATCCGAAGCCTTTCGTTACGGGACGGCGGCCGACGCTCATCAATAATCTTTCCGCAATTACACAACCCGCACCTTCGGCATTTTCATAATTTACCTGTATCTGCTGCGTGTCTCCATTTCCGGACGCAACTTCGGACAGTGCCACCACCTTTGTGTCCAGCATGAATTTAATGCCGCGCTTGGCATACTCCGCACGAAGCATGGCCGACAGCTCCTTGTCCATTCCACCCAATATCTCGTCCAGCATCTCGATGACAGTGACCTCTACCCCCAGGCTGTTGAAGAATGAGGCAAACTCCATACCGATTACCCCACCACCGATAATGGCCAGTGACTTTGGAAGCTCCTTATTGTCCAACGCATCGCGATGCGTCCAGTAAGGCACCGTATCCACTCCGGGAATGGGCGGAATAAATGTTTCCGAACCTGTGCAGAGCAATAGATTATCGCATTCATAAGTTTCGTCACCGCACAGAACATGATTCTTATCTATGACGGAAGCCTCGCCGGTCACAATGGTTACATTGCCGGCAGTCAGTTTTCCTTTGACACCCAACACCAGTTTCCGCACAATCTTCTGCTTGCGTGCTATAATCTTGGACAAATCAAACGAAACTTCCGACACGCTGACCGCGTATTTGGATGCGTGGCATGCATTGTCATACGTTTTTGCAGAGTACAATAAAGTCTTGGTAGGAATACACCCTTCGTTCAGACACACTCCGCCAAGATTCCGCTTTTCAAAAAGCACAACACTCAAACCGGCCTTTCCGGCTGTTTCCGCAGCCGTATATCCCGCAGGACCGCCGCCGATAATGGCAACTTGATATTTCATAGTTCTTACATTTATGGATTTCTGCATGCAAGATACGACAAGAAATTCAGAAAAAAAAGCGTAATGCCTTACATAATTATCATCTTATTGCGACATACGCTGCTCAAGCAGGCGGATAAACTCTTCCTCTTTGACGGGAAGAAGCGCTGCACACTTACCCTCGCCATACCTCACCAGAACATAGCGCATAACGGCAAATCCGCCTATCTGCATGGAGGAAGTGCGCTCTACCGACGTAATATCCTTCAGCAGGATTTCCTTCCCCCGTGAAAACCGGCCGAAAAAACAGCAACAGTTTATTGTCGGCAGTAACGGTATAGGTAGTATGAATCAACTTCTCGATACTGACAACCAGCAGAAGCATAAAAAGGACAGCGATGAGAATTTGCTTTTCCCAAAGGCCGTAAACGGCTATTGCACCTGCCAAAGCAACAAACAAATACTGTCCGGCAGCGATACGCGCATGAAAAATTCGATTCATTTTATCCGGTTTTTGCCAGCTAAGGTAGGTATTTTTACGAATTAATGCCCATAAGGGAGACAAGGAACGTACTTATTTTGTAGTTTTGCGGTGTTAAATACACGAAACTATGGTAAGAAAGTTCGATTTTCTCGTTATCGGCTCCGGACTTGCCGGTATGAGTTTTGCGCTGAAAGTAGCGCATAAAGGAACAGTAGCCCTCATTTGTAAGGCAGGTTTGGAAGAGGCAAACACTTATTTTGCACAAGGAGGTATCGCCTCTGTCACCAATCTGGCCGTAGACAATTTTGAAAAGCATATCGAAGATACCATGATTGCGGGTGACTGGATAAGCGACCGTGAAGCCGTAGAGAAGGTGGTGCGCAATGCCCCCGAACAAATCAAGGAGCTTATCAAATGGGGAGTGAACTTCGACAAAAAGGAGGACGGAGAGTTTGACCTGCACAAAGAAGGCGGCCACTCCGAATTCCGCATCCTCCACCATAAGGACAATACGGGTGCAGAGATACAGACCAGCCTCATTGAAGCTGTGAAGCAACACCCCAACATCACCGTACTGACCGACCATTACGCTGTGGAAATCATTACCCAGCATCACCAGGGAATCATCGTTACCCGCCACACCCCCGGCATCAAGTGCTACGGTGCCTATGTGCTGAACGAAGCGACGGGCGAGGTGGATACCTTCCTTTCCAAAGTCACCATCATGGCAACGGGCGGTTGCGAAGCCGTTTACCGCCATACCACCAACCCGCTGGTGGCCACGGGAGACGGCATTGCCATGGTCTACCGTGCCAAGGGAGCAGTGAAAGACATGGAATTCATCCAGTTCCATCCCACAGCCCTTTTCCATCCGGGAGACCGCCCCTCGTTCCTCATCACCGAAGCCATGCGCGGTTATGGCGGCATGCTGCGTACCAAAGACGGAAAAGAATTCATGCAGAAGTACGACCCGCGACTCTCGCTGGCCCCGCGTGACATCGTGGCGCGTGCCATCGACAACGAAATGAAACAGCGCGGTGAGGACCATGTGTATCTGGACGTCACCCACAAAGACCCCGAAGAAACCAAGAAGCACTTCCCTAACATATACAAGAAATGCCTCAGCATCGGTATAGACATTACAAAGGAATACATACCGGTAGCCCCCGCCGCCCATTATCTCTGCGGTGGCATCAAGGTGGATTTGGACGGACAGAGCAGCATCCGCCGCCTGTACGCCATCGGCGAATGTTCGTGCACCGGACTGCATGGTGGCAACCGTCTGGCAAGCAACTCACTGATTGAAGCCGTGGTTTATGCCGACGCGGCAGCCAAACACGCGCTGAGCGTACTGGAACGTTATGACTTCAACGAAGACATTCCCGAATGGAACGACGAAGGTACCATTTCCACCGAAGAACGTGTCCTCATCACACAAAGCATGAAGGAAGTGAACCAGATTATGGAGGCATACGTAGGTATTGTCCGCAGCAATACCCGGTTGACACGTGCCTGGAACCGACTGGACATACTTTACGAGGAGACAGAAGCACTCTTCAAGCGGAGCAAGGCTACCCGAGAGCTGTGCGAACTGCGCAACATGATAAACGTAGGATACCTGATAACAAAGCAAGCCATGGAACGCAAGGAAAGCCGCGGACTGCACTACACGATAGACTATCCGCACGCCAAGAAATAAACATAAATCCTCTCCATCATGAGGAAACAATATTTCTCTTTCATTTTTTTGTATATTTTCTCAAGCTGTCTCTACAGTCAGACGATGGACGACAATATCATCATCAACTGCTGTGAAGACAGCTATGTTTTTAAAGAAGGCCCGGGAAACAACCCCATCGTACAAAACACCCGAAAGACCGAATATGAAGCTTCACGAATGGGAGCTACCGTACAACCTCATATGTTCTATGGCGAATTCATCTCTCTGGACGAAGCCAAAGCTAAGGGAGTACTTGCCCCCAAAGCCATCCACCGCCATGCCACACCGGAAAATGTATTCTTCGACGATACCCGTATCTGCTACTTCAACCTCTCCCTAAGCCGGCAGGGGAAAAAGGCGGCCGTACAGTTCAACCGTACCTTCCATGACCTGCGCTACTTTACACACATCTACTTTCCGGAGGAATACTTCATCCGCAAGAAACGTATCACCGTCACCATTCCTGCCGCACTGTCCCGTTTCCGGCTGGTGGAGAAGAACTTCGGTCCCGGCATCCGGTGTGAAAAGAGCGTGAATAAGGAAGGGGATTCCCTTTTTGTCTACACCTTAAAAGGAGTGCCTGCCACCCGAAAGGAAGAAGCTGCTCCCGCAGACAACTGCCTCTATCCCCATCTGCTGGTGACCGGTCCCTTTGCCGATGTACAGGCCATGTACCGCTGGCTGAACGGACTGGCCGAGGTGGACTGCACTCTCCCCCAAGCCGAAATGCTGACGGATGAAATTACTGCCGGATGCACCGATGAACTGGAGAAGATACGCCGCACCTATGCCTACGTACAGCAGAACATACGCTACATCGCCTTTGAAAACGGATTGGCAGGACATCGGCCCGACCGGCCTGCCGAAGTGCTGCGCAAGCGTTACGGCGACTGCAAGGGAATGGCACTCCTGCTGCGCACATTGCTGAAAGCCCAAGGATTCGATGCCCGAATGGCCTATATCGGTACGGACGACATCGCCAGTTCTCCCGACGAAGTGCCGACACTGGCTGCCATCAACCATGCCTTCTGCCTTCTTTTCCATCAAGGGAAAAGATATTGCCTGGATGCCACCTACCGATACCTACCGCCCGAAGACATCCCCCAAGGTATACAAGGCCGAAAAGCACTGGTAGAAAACGGAGACAGCTGCCTGATACTGACTCTTCCCCAGCAGGATGCCTCCGCCTCTACGGACAGTCTCAATTATCACTATCGCTTGATGACGGACAGCAATCCCCCTACCTTGAAAGGCACCGCCACCCGCGTAAGTACGGGCGAATACAAGGAATACCTGCTCAGTCTCTACCATGACACCCCCAAGGAGAAGCAGACAGACCTGCTAAACAATCAGATAAACAATACCGCTGCCGTACAATCGGCCGATGGAGAGTACTGCCTCGAAGCAGACCCGCACGAAGATTTCTTCCACCAGCCCATTGACACCACCCGCCGCAAGCAGGATTACCTACTGCCGTGGAGATGCCGTATTGTACGCGAGGTAACGATTGATATTCCACAAGGATATGCCGTGTCTTATTTGCCTGCAGACTTTCACATTGAAACGAATCAGGGCATCCTCAGTTGCTCCTACCGCGCCGGAGCAGGATATATCCACTTCCGAAAAGTGATGGAGATACGCAGAAAACGTATTCCACTTGCTCTTATCCCTGCTTGGAATGATGCCCTGCGACAATGGAAAAAAGCCTGCAACGAACAGATAGTAATCCGGCAAAGCACCCTTTAAACAAATAATTGAACATAAAACGCCATCACCATGAAAACAACACGTTCTTTCCTACTGCTGCTGATGTTACTTGCCACTTCGGGACTAAATGCCCAAAAGGAAGAAGACAAATATGCTGCGCTCGTAAGCGAAGTGCGCAATGAAGTATGGTCGCTGAACCTGCCCGACTTTAAAAATATGACTGTACCCGAGAAATACAGAAACGAACCCGCCGTTATCCTTGCCGCACACAGCCGTCTGGAGGTAACCCGGAAAACCAAGTTGGACTGGTGGGGAATGGGATTGACCAAACAACAGATAACCTGCCGCAGCATCTACCGCCAAATGGTATACATCAACAGCCAAAGGGCACTGGAAGAGATGTCACAGTTCAGCTTCCTTTCCCAGGCAAAAAGAACGCTACACCCGCAATGAACAACAGCGTATACTGGGTGTGCGCATCATCAAACCGGACGGAACAATTCAGGAAACAGCCCCGCAGGAGTACATGGAAACCGATGAAGGCAGCCACCCACGTAGCCACAACATCCAAGAGAAATGGAACAAGCTGGCCGTACCCGGACTGGAAATCGGAGACATCATCGACTTGTTCTTCGTACGATACACCATACTGAACAACCAGAACCCCCGAACCTTTCGGTTTTTACTTTATGGACAGCTATCCTCTGCTTGCCTATTCCGTCCATTGCGAGATAGACCCCAAGCTGAGCACTTTCTACCGTTGCCTGAACGGAGCAAGGGACTTCGACCATAGCACCGATACCGAAGGAAACCATATCCTCGACTTGCATACCGGAGACTCCGGACGTGTCATTCCCGACTTCTGGTACAACAGTGCCCGGCAAACGCCCATGATTCTGATGTACATCTACAACAGCAAGACACCCTATGCCTGGATGCCACCCAGCGCCCGCAAGCCGGGACTATATGCCAACCCCAATCCAAAACTGATGACAGATGACACACGTGCCTCCATGAAGGCTCCCGGCACCAACTGGTCCGGTCTGCGCAGCGGACGGAAAGGCGAAATATCCAAAGCCCTCAAAGCCCGTCAAGCCGAAGGATGGAGCGATAAGAAACTGATGGACTATCTCTACCAATACTGCTATTACCGGTATATGGAAAACGGTGCAGACTATACTCCCGCCAGTTTCATCCTGCTGATGCACGAACTTCTGGAAAAAGCAGGTATTCCCCACCGGACAGGAATCACGACCAAAGATACCCGGGAGCCTCTGGACCAGCTCATCAACTACAGCAATACCACTTGGTTTATCTATCTGGAATCCAACGGAAAATGCTATACTCCACCGGCCTGCTATGCTGTTCCCGGTGAAGTGCCTGCCAGCCTGCAAGGCGAAGAAGCCATACTGGAAGACAACACATGCCTTACCCTTCCCTCCACCACCCCCCAAGACAACCGGGATATGGCTACCATAAACGCTTCTATAAGCGGCACCACTCTCCACATCAGCCGCCGGGAAGAGATGAGCGGTGCTCTGAAAGAACACTTCCAACCCTACCTCATTATGGATGAGGACCTTTACAACTCCGTTCGTCGCCAACTGGGTATTACAGCCACCATCTACGACGAAACCAAAGAAAAATTCCATGCCGACCTGCGCGAAAGTTACCGCCGTGAACGGGAGCAGGAGAAAGAGCGTTACCGTAATGAAATCATCGGTTATCATGGCTCGGAAGAAGGACTGGAAACACTCCTCGGCTACCAGCTTTTCAGCATCGGAAACCGGGCAGACAGTGCGGCACTTGCCTATCAAGTGGACTATGTACTGGACGGATACGTAAAGAAAGCGGGTACAAACTTTGTTCTCTCCGTAGGTCGGTTGATAGGGTCACAGCCAGAGCTGAAAGGCGAACAACGCCTGCGCAAGGAGGACATTTATTGGGAGATGCCCCGTTGTTACCAATGGGACATCACAGTCAATCTGCCGGAAAGTTATCGAATTTCTCCCGAAGGCCTGGAAAGACTGAACGTAAAAGTAGAAAACGACTGCGGCGCTTTCATTGTCCAAGCCACCACTGAAGACGGAACATTAAGAATAAAAGCCGAAAAACGCATCAACCACAAGACGGAACCGGTAGCCAACTGGGAGAAACTGCTTGAAATAACCGATGCTGCCAACAGTTATGAAGCACTTTCAATAGTGTTCCAAGCAACCATTAATCCCCCTACATCTCCAACAACCGGCTATTAATCCTTCTCTGCCCGCTACAGCATCGCCATACACAGCTTGCTGTCGTACTGTACAGCCACTGCAAAACGACTGCATACTTTTTGCAGCGTCACTGCATACCGGTTTGCAGCAGTACTGCAATTGATTTGCAGCAGCACTGCAACAGTTTTGCAGTCGCACTGCAATTTGTTTGCAGTGACGCTGCAGCAAATGTGCAGCAATTACAAGCTATATGACTGTCACAGCAAACAAAAAGCCCCGCAGAGCTTGCTTTCGCTCTGCGGGACTTTGTTCTCTCTATGAGGAAATTATCATCAATAGTTTGACTTCTTTACTTCGAAATAAGCCTGCGGATGCAAGCAAGCCGGGCATACCTGAGGAGCTTCCTTACCGGTGTAGATGAAACCACAGTTGCGGCACTGCCATACTACTTCGCCTTCCTTGGCAAATACGCTGGCAGTCTCTATATTCTGGATAAAAGCGCGATAACGTTCTTCGTGTCCCTTTTCGGCAATGGCGATGTTACGGTACATAAGAGCGATTTCGGGGAAACCTTCTTCGTCTGCAATATCAGCAAACTTAGGATAATCCAATGACCATTCTTCGTGTTCGCCGGCAGCAGCTTCCTGAAGATTTTCCAGGGTAGTGCCGATAACACCTGCAGGATAAGAAGCGGTGATTTCCACCATACCGCCTTCCAGCCACTTGAACATACGTTTAGCGTGTTCCTTTTCCTGGTCAGCCGTTTCTGTGAAAATAGCGGCGATTTGTTCGTAACCTTCTTTCTTGGCTACACTTGCAAAAGTAAGTGTAACGCATTCTTGCTTGTGATTCACCAGCGAATGAAGTCAGCAGATTCTTCTCAGTCTGAGTTCCTTTAACACTTTTAGCCATAGTCTCTTTTTTTATTAGTTAATATAATTACGTATAAATGTCGTTCGTACTGTTTATAAACAATCACAAATTACGAATTTAGTTTGGAATAATCACACCTTCTTCCCCATCGGATTTATTTATCGTCTTATAGAAAGAATCTATCTTCACCGATAACCCGAAGAGGTATTTCAGACATAATTAATAGCACATATCTGATAAGGAAAACAAAATACATCACAGTTGTGTTCACTAATATCCATTATTTTATCTACTTTTGCAGGCAATTTGCAATATATACATTACATTCTGTATAAAAAAACGTATAAAAAAGTAGATTATAATGAAAGCGTTCGGATTCAGACCAAAGCTATACACGGCTTTAAAAAATTACTCTAAAGAACTGTTCATGGCAGACCTGATGGCAGGTATCATTGTAGGTATCGTTGCCCTCCCGCTTGCCATTGCATTCGGTATCGCCTCCGGCGTATCACCGGAGAAAGGTATCATTACGGCTATCATAGCCGGTTTCATCATCTCCCTGATGGGTGGGAGCAAGGTACAGATTGGAGGACCGACCGGTGCGTTCATCGTCATTATCTATGGCATCATCCAGCAATACGGTGAATCGGGGCTTATTGTCGCCACACTGATGGCAGGCGTACTGCTCATCCTGCTGGGAGTGTTCAAGCTGGGAGCTGTCATTAAGTTTATCCCCTATCCCATCATCGTAGGTTTTACAAGCGGCATTGCCGTCACCATCTTCACTACGCAGATTGCCGACATTTTCGGGCTGACGTTCGGAGGAGAGAAAGTTCCGGGAGACTTTGTAGGAAAATGGATGATTTATTTCCGACATTTCGATACCGTAAACTGGTGGAACACGATTGTAAGTATTGTCAGCATCTTCATCATTGCCATTACACCGCGGTTCTCGAAGAAGATTCCGGGGTCACTTATTGCCATCATCGTGGTGACAGTGGCAGTCTGGCTGATGAAAGTATATGGAGGCATTGATTGTATCGATACCATCGGCGACCGTTTCAGCATCCGTGCCGAACTGCCGGATGCCGTGATGCCTGCCCTGGATTGGGAAGCGATAAAGAACTTGTTCCCCGTAGCCATTACAATCGCTGTACTGGGTGCCATCGAATCTTTGCTGTCTGCCACCGTGGCCGATGGTGTGATAGGCGACAAACACGATTCCAACACGGAACTGATAGCACAAGGTGTTGCCAACATGGCTACCCCGCTGTTTGGCGGTATCCCTGCCACCGGAGCCATCGCGCGTACCATGGCAAACATCAACAACGGAGGAAAAACTCCCGTAGCAGGCATGGTGCATGCAGTGGTATTGCTGCTTATCCTACTGTTCCTCATGCCGCTGGCACAGTATATCCCAATGGCTTGCCTGGCGGGTGTACTGGTCATAGTATCCTATAACATGAGTGGTTGGCGTACGTTCAAGGCATTATTGAAGAATCCTAAATCGGATGTCACGGTACTGCTGATTACTTTCTTCCTGACCGTCATCTTCGACCTGACTATTGCCATTGAAGTAGGTCTGGTGATTGCCTGCGTGCTGTTTATGCGCCGCGTCATGGAGACTACCGAAATATCCGTCATCAAAGATGAAATAGACCCGAACGCGGAATCGGACATTGCAAGCAATGACGAGCACCTGATAATCCCCGAGGATGTGGAAGTATATGAAATAAACGGTCCTTACTTCTTCGGCATCGCCACCAAATTCGAAGAAATCATGGCGCGGCTGGGCGACCGCCCCAAAGTGCGCATCATCCGCATGCGTAAAGTTCCGTTCATCGATTCTACCGGTATCCACAACTTGACAAGCCTTTGTGAGATGTCCCAAAAGGAAAAAATAACCATTGTGCTCTCCGGTGTCAATGAAAAGGTACATAAGGTACTGGAAAAATCGGGCTTCTATGAGCTGTTGGGCGAAGAAAATATCTGTCCGAACATAAATGTGGCACTGGAAAGGGCCAAAATGATTATCCAACACTAATCCCGGCATGGCACGAAAAAAAAAGAAACAATCGCAAGGCGTCTATTATCTTATATTGTTTATATGTGCGGTCTGCCTTGCCTATGAACCCGTTGCAAAGATACTTTCGGATGCCAGGCAAAAGAGTTCTACGCCTGCCAAGATAGAACTCACGGCAGGCACACGCCTTGAAATACCGGCAAAGCTGAAGAACGTCTCCGAACAGATTCTCCAGCGGAAAGGCTACACAGTATCCTACAACAAAGATTTAAAGATACCCAACTGGGTAGCCTGGGAACTCACTCCCGAAAAACTGATGGAGCGTGAAAGCCGTACAGACAAGTTCCTGCCCGACCCCGACCTGCCTGAGCACGAGGCAGTAACCACCGATGACTACAAAGGAGCCGGCATGGACCGCGGACATATGTGTCCGGCCGGTGACAACCGCTGGCACTGGAAAGCCATGCAAGAGAGCTTCTACATGACAAACATTTGCCCGCAGAACCACAATCTAAACCGTGGCGACTGGAAAGAACTGGAAGAGTCATGCCGCCGTTGGGCACAAGAAGAAGGCAAGATATACATTGTATGCGGTCCTATTCTCTATGACCAACGTCACCGTACCATTGGTAAGAAGCACAAAATTACAGTGCCCGAAGCATTCTTCAAGGTCGTTCTGTGTGCAGACAGCAATCCCCCCAAAGCCATCGGCTTCATTTATAAGAATGCATCAGGCAATCATCCATTGGACAGCTACGTCAATACAGTGGACGAAGTGGAACGTATTACAGGTATCGACTTCTTCCCCGCCCTTCCGGATGAAATAGAAGAGAAGGTGGAAGCCGAATATGACTTGAAATTGTGGTAAAGGAGCTATTCCTTTACCCAGGCATCTACAATCTCGGCTACATAAACCCGGTGCAATCCACCGTGGTCACCGCCATACCAACGCTCGTAGACGGAATGGTCGAGAAAGAGTTCTTCTTTCATATCGGTAATGAAAAGCTTGCGGCACTCCAATCCCAGGCGGTCCTGCTCAAAGAGAATGTTTCCCCGCTCGGTAACGATAGGATTCAGACCAGTTTCCTTTACCTTATCCACTTCCCTACCCGATTTACTGCCACAAAGGTTGTAAATGCTCCGGTTTTCCTTTCCTAAAAAAGAAAGGGTGAAATATTCGTTCTCCTCCATAAACTCATACGTATAGCGCTCGGAACGAATAAAGACAAACACCACCGGCTTGTTCCAAAGCCAGCCAATACCTCCCCAACTGGCAGTCATGGTGTTGAAATGTTCTTTACTGCCTGCCGTAACCAGCATCCACTCTTTGCCTATCACTTCGAAGAAGTTCTCGCTTAAATCTTTAATTGCTATTGATTTCATAAGTATATTATTAATAAGAAACACTTACCGGTATACCCGTTTCACGTATCCGTTCCGCAATGCAATCCAGTTCCTCATGAGTGGCCTTCTGCAAATCATGGTCGGGCGTTTCACGGTCGATGGTATAAATCATCACTTGGCGGGGAGCAATCTCCTTGACAGCTTCCAGCCAGGGAAGAACAAATTTATCGGATGTATTATCCATATCTTGTCCTTTATAACTTCCTTTGAGAAACATGGTCTGGATAATGCAGTTCCCTTTGAACGCTTTCATCCCTTCTATAATCTCCCGGATGGAGTAATGTCCGGTAGGACGGTCAAGTACACGGACATACTCTTCATCCACCGTATCCAGTTTAAGGATGTTGTTGTCAATCTTGTTCAAAGCCTCGAATACGGCAGGACGATGAATAAAGGTAGAATTGCTCAGTACGCTCACCTTTGCATTCGGAAAATACTTGTCGCGCAAGGCAAGTGTATCTTCTATGATTTCGGGGAAACGGGGATGTGCCGTCGGTTCTCCATTACCGGCAAAAGTCAGAACATCCGGTGTAGGTCCGTTTTGCTGCATGTCCCGCAGGCGGGCTTCAAGGGCCGAACGGACTTTTTCGCGTGTGGGCAGCGGCTGTTTGGGACGATGGTCGGCATTGAAACCACATTCACAGTAAATGCAGTCGAAAGTGCATACTTTGCCGTCTGCCGGCAATAAATTTATTCCCAAAGATACTCCCAGACGGCGAGAATGAACGGGACCGAATATGGGAGACGGATAAATGACAGTCATACTATTTACGATTTGACGATTTACTATTTACTATTTAATGCTCCGAGTATCTATTAATCTTAGCACTCCAGAGTTCATCCTTGGATTATCATACGGACAAAGATAAAGAAAGAAATAAAAAAGCTATCAATCATTCCTCTAAAACTTGATACGCAGTTGCATCTGCAAGTCCGCTTTCCTATTTCCCGGTATCTCATCATTGCCCGAACCAATCGTCTCCCTATCCTGATAAACCGTCTGTCCGAATTTGGCAAGAAACATGAAGTTCTTACTCAAATCATATCGCAGATGAGCGGAGTAACGGAACCCTTTGCCATAGAAGGAAGGGGTATAGAAAGTATATAACAATCCACGCTCGGAGGCGTAAACACGCGAATCGTAATCGTCCGTATGAAACCAGGTTCCCTGCACGGAAACTGACAGAGGGAAGGGGAAAGTGTACGAGCAAAATTGAGTACACTGATAACCTTGCCGTCTATCAAAGCGATACCCTTCCCCATCCTGCTGACGGAAGTGGTTATAATCTATTGTAGTACGAAAGATATATCTTCCCGGCATATAGGTCAGCCGATAACGGAGTTTATGGTGATAGATAGGTTCGATAACTGCACCGCTTGTACCCGTCACGTCTCTTTCTTTCTGTTTGTACCGATAATTAAAATACATCGAAAGGCTCTTTCGAGGAGTATAAGTAACCTGAAACATGGCATCCACTCCCTTTGAGGGCTTACTTATACGGTATTTCCACCAAGGAAAAGAAAACACATCCAGTGAAGCGAAAAACTTCCAATGGGCGAAAGGTGTGGCCTCTGCTGCCAGATACCATCCGTTCTCATTCTGCGGCATACTGCTTTCGCCAAAGGAACGCCCAAACAAAGTCCAATAATCATATGAATAATACCGGTGAACAAGTAGCAGATGATAATCGGAAGAAAGATTATACTTCAGCCGGTTCAGCAAGGCATAGCCTTTACTGCCGGTTGCCGCTTCCCCCACCCAGACAAAACGGCCCAGACGATACCTATAATCCATGCCCACGTTATAGAAATCACTTCCATGAAGATTGTACTTTGCATACTTGTTCAACCGAGGCTTGTAAGGACGGTCGAAAAAATTAGTAAATCCCCGTCACTCCCACCTTCAGAGAGTTCTTTTCATAGGTCATGTTTCCACCTATCACCTGCAAGGCAAAGGCATTCATTTTATCTGCCTCCTTCTGCGTGCGATGCAACCCTGTCTTGTAAATGGAAGTTATCTCGCCATCCTCCACCACACCGTCCATGGAGCGATGCGAATAGAAAGCCGAAATATCCAAGTAAGGCAATACTCCCACCGTTGCCGCCACTCCCCGGAAATAATTGTACTCATCGGTAGAACTATGCTTACGGATGCCTCCGGTACGATATTCTGTTGTAGACATAGAGAATGTTTTTCCTAAACGAAAATCCGTACTAAGTACCAGTCCCTGCCCGAAGCTCAGACGGTAATTGCCCAATGCCAAAGCCTTCAGCCGCCCCAGATTCTTTATCAGAAAATAGAAAGAATAGTAATCATAGCCTTTTCTGTTGTGCAGGGCAAAGAAGGGTTCTCCGGCATCCTTCTCTCCCGTCACGCCTATTTGGAAATAATCTCCATAATGAAAATTATAGCGCAAAGAATGGTAAAGGGAAGGTCCCAGGTAATTCTTCTCATATCCTTTACGGATATAGAACGGTACATCCAAACGTGCCAATGTTTCGTGTTTCCCGTATTTCAGTATAGATTTTAAAGCAGGATACCCCCTACCCGCTTTCACTGCCCGCACACAGACAAAGGGCAGCAGTAGGTCGATGGTACGTTTATCCATCTCCTCCACCAGTTGCAATTCATAAATGGTCTGCATCTGTCCGTGTATATAGACATAAGCCAGAAGATTCTCTATCTGTATATCCGTAAGAAAAGGAAACTGCTCCAATTGCCGTTTAGTGGCGGCATTGAGGTTGACAGGCTCTTGCAGACGTCGGGACAACTCCTCCAATTCATCTTCCCAACCGTATTCTTCCTCATTCCCGATGGAAAGTTGTTCCAAATTTTCTTCCAAAAGAAGTAAAGGCTGTTCTTTCTGAAGGCCGGATATATTTTGAGCTTCAAGCATAGGAGTCATTGACAGCATACTTACAAAAACTCCTATCTTGAGTAATTCCATTAATAGTAGGTCACTTTCATGTTTTGGGAAGCGAAGTTACCTTAAATAAGTTAATTGAGCAAGGAAAAATCAACATGATGCAACAACATTACACAGAATGGTGTACTTTTGCAACATGAACGCAAGGCTTAACATAGTAATACTCATCATGTTTCTTTCTCTCGGAAGCCTGAAATGCTTTGCACAGCAGCAACCACAGTCTGCTGCGCAAAAGAGTGTCTATCTTACTCCCATGTGCGTTTACGAAGGAGATACCATCCCTTATGTCAAGCTCCCCACTGTCTACATCTTCAAGCCGCTTAAATTCAAGAACAAGCGCGACATGAACAAGTACTACAAACTCATTCGTGACGTAAAGAAGGTACTTCCCATCTCCAAGGAGATTAACCGTGCCATCATTGAAACCTACGAATACATGATGACCCTGCCCACCGAGAAAGCCCGCCAGAAACACATGAAAGCAGTAGAGAAAAGCTTGAAGGAGCAATACACTCCCCGCATGAAGAAACTTACCTTTGCCCAAGGCAAACTGTTAATAAAAACTGGTAGACCGACAGACCAACTCCACCGGATATGAACTGGTAAAAGCTTTTATGGGCCCTTTCAAAGCCGGTTTCTACCAGACTTTTGCCGCACTCTTCGGCGCCAGTCTAAAGAAGCAATACGACCCTATGGGAGACGATGCATTGACCGAACGGGTGATATTGATGGTAGAAAGCGGACAATTATAAACTGATGTTTATTCCCGCCTTGCGTGCCTGCGAATGTTGAAATTGGCGTTTCACATTATATGTCTTTCCGTCTTTGACGAACTTAGAACCGGTCTGCTTGAACCAGAAGTCCACTTTATTTTCCACACAAATTCTGCGAAGGTCCATCACCCATTCAAAATCACAAGGGCGGGCTTCGTAACCGGATTCTCCCCCTGCAACTATCTGTTCAATCCATTCGCCAACAGCATAAGTACTTAAATCTATCCTTTCCAGCAGCGGTTCACAGATTATTATCTTATGCTTTATAGGAGCCCTCTTATAAATGGGCAAGCGATAATCGGCGCAAGCCTGGTTTTCAACCGTACAGCAGATGGTTACATTATCATATCCGTCTCCCCAATCATCGGGCAGACAGTCAGAAAAACGGTCTATACGCTTGGTAATCATCATAAAATGCAGGTCACTGCGACAACGAATCATCTCCCATGCTTCGGCCCGCCATTTGTCAGCATCTTCCACAAAGAAATCGGAAGTAAAGCAGGTGTAGACAAATGTTCCAGGTGGTATCTTGAATTCTCCGTTACGCTTTTTACGCAAAGGCAGGTCAAAGTTTTTTGTCCGCACCACCACCGAACTGTCCACCTCTCGCCGGGCATCACCACGATAAACATAACAATGCTTACAACCTGCACTCAATTTATGGCAACCATGCCATAAGTTCCACATCATCGACTTCGCAACAATACCGTTCATTCAAACAAAAAACTTATCGTTAACACCATGTTGAAAACTATGTTAGCAACACAAATAATTAGTTATTAAACAATTGATATTAAGCTATATATTCAGTTAATAATAGAATGAACAATTGTTTATTACTACCTATTCGGGTTGTACCTCTCCTGCCATCGGAAGCTCTTTCCAACCTTCACCAAATGCATCATAAGCATCGGTAACCACTACAAAAGCCTTTGGGTCTACTTCCCTTATCTTCTGCTTGATACCTACCACTTCCTTGTAACTCACCACAAGAAACAGCATTTCCTTGTCTACATTGGTATAAAGACCACTACTCTTGATGCAAGTGGCTGTACGGTCCAAATCTTTAAGAATATAGTCGTGCAAAGCGGTAAGGCGCATATCACTGATGACAAACAGTACTCTTTGTCATTCTTCTCCCCCATTTATCACATAGGCCAATACCCTCGAAGTGACAAAAATAGCTATCAGTGAATAGAAAGACAAATGCCACGAAGGTTGTGTAGCATCATCCGGATTCCGATACCGAAACCGATAACCAATAGGCCGAATCCCACCACAATACCATCTACCAGCAGTATCGCCTTTGAAAAACGTATATGGCAATATTTCTGCAATATCATCGCCACAATATCCGTACCTCCTGTAGTAGCCCGGCTACGCACTACAATACCACAGCCTATACCGATAACCACCGCACCAATCACAGAAGTCAGCATCAAATGGTCGGACATATTCAGACTGCCACCCAGCAACTGTGTAGGGTCCAACTGATGGAGCGCTTCTTCAGAAGGATAGGAGAGGAGAGACAGCACATTCATGGCAAGCGGAGTGAATAGTGCCGCCACGATAGTACGTGCTCCCAATTTTGCTCCCAGTACCAGCACGGAAATGATAAGCAAAGGAATATCAAACATATAACCGAAAGTACCTACCTGAATAGAAGGGAACAGATTATGAAGCACAATACTAGCTCCATACACCCCGCCAGGAACAAGATTATAAGGATTGATAAAGTAAACAAAACCTGCTGCCAGAATAGTACAACCTACAAAAATGCCTATCCATGAAGATATTATCTTTTTCATATCGATATGATTTATATATATTCAGCAAATATACAAAAAATAAGAAAAGACACCAACTGTACAGCAAGTTTTCCACATACAACCGATATGTGTTGAATACATGGTTAACAAAAAGGATAAAGTAGGAGATAAAGCATTAATTTACAATGAATAAAGTGGTTGATTTTTATAATCAACCACTGTTCATAAAATCTCTCATCATACCTATATAGAACTAGTTTATTGGATCTATAGATGCAACACGCTGGATCTATAGATGCACCGTGTTCGATCTATAGCTCCAACAAACCCGATATATTGACAGCTTATTAACAGCCCTGTTATTATCTCAGTTTCTTGAATAAATCCCAAATAACAATACCCGCCGTAACCGATACATTCAACGAATGCTTTGTGCCGTATTGAGGAATTTCAATGCAACCGTGCGAATGGTCAATCACTTCTTGTTGAACACCCTTCACTTCATTTCCCATTACCACAGCATACTTTTTAGTCTTGTCCAGCACCAGTTCGTCCAGCATCACACTACCTTCTGCCTGCTCTACAGAATAAACGATGTATCCCTCGGATTTTAGGTTATCAACAGCTTCAACAGAGTTATCAACATATTTCCAATCTACGGTAAATTCCGCTCCCAAAGCTGTTTTGTGCATCTCCGGATGGGGTGGGATAGCTGTAATGCCACAAAGATAAATGCATTCGATGCGGAAAGCATCCGAAGTACGGAAAACGGAACCTATATTATGGAGACTGCGGATATTATCCAATACCACTACCAAAGGCAGTTTTTCGGCTTCCTTAAATTCCTCTACACTAATACGATTCAGTTCAGTTATCTTCAGTTTACGCATGACAATATACTTTTAAATCTCCCTGCAAAGATACTTTTTTCCGTTTATATCCCGGTTAATAACCGTTGAAAAGGTGTCAATACAATAGGGAAACAATTTTAAAAATAATCCTTGCATTATTCAAAGGTCTGCATATTACAGCAGTGAAACGAACAAACCAAAAAAGTTAAGGAGAATTTTCCAGGCTTCATTCAACATATTTTTCAGCCTGGTTTCATCGGTTTATAACTCTAAAGTTATTAACTTTGCATATTATTAACAACATGTTAATGCTGTTTAGCAGAAGTCTTATTATCAACGGATAAACTTAAAAACCCCGGTTTATAAGCATAAGAGTAAAATTCAGCTTGATACTAATAACTTCATAGGCAAGAAAAATCGTATTTATTTGTCCACACTGTTAACAGCCTATCATTACTATCAAAGGATTTTTAAAGAAGAAAGAGAAATTAAAAAATATAATTATGGATAATCTTATAGAAGCTATCAAGCAGCTGAAGAAGGAGAAGAACGCAATCATTCTGGGGCACTACTACCAGAAAGGTGAAATACAAGATATAGCCGATTACGTGGGCGACAGTCTGGCTTTGGCGCAATGGGCGGCCCGAACGGAGGTGGACATCATCGTGATGTGCGGTGTGCACTTCATGGGAGAAACGGCGAAGGTGCTTTGTCCCGACAAGAAGGTACTGGTGCCTGATATGGCGGCAGGCTGTTCGTTGGCAGACAGTTGTCCGGCAGACAAATTCAGTCAGTTTGTCAAAGAGCATCCCGGATATACGGTGATATCCTATGTGAACACAACGGCTGCCGTAAAGGCGGTGACCGATGTGGTGGTAACTTCTACCAATGCAAAGCAGATTGTGGAAAGCTTCCCCAAAGATGAGAAAATAATCTTTGGCCCGGACCGGAACTTGGGTAATTATATCAACTCCATTACCGGAAGAAATATGTTATTATGGGATGGCGCATGCCATGTACACGAGGAATTCTCGGTTGAAAAGATTGTTGAAATAAAACGGCAGCATCCCGATGCGGTGGTACTGGCACATCCCGAATGCAAGAGTACAGTCTTGAAACTGGCTGATGTGGTAGGCTCTACGGCAGCTTTGCTGAAGTACGCAGTGGCACATCCCGAAAAGAGCTACATTGTAGCTACCGAAAGCGGTATCCTGCACGAGATGCAGAAACAATGCCCGCAGACAACATTTATTCCGGCTCCTCCCAACGACAGCACTTGTGCCTGCAATGAATGCAGTTACATGCGGCTGAATACACTGGAAAAGCTTTATGATTGTTTGAAAAACGAATCACCGGAAATAAAGGTGGATGCTGAGATTGCAGAAAAAGCAGTGAAACCGATTAAGAGGATGTTGGAAATATCGGCTCAACTGGGGTTATAATGTGCTGATATGCCAATGTGCCAATGACCTTTCGGCGTGACAGCGCAGCCAATTAGCACATTGGCACATTAGCATATCAGCACATTAAAAACATTATCTCATTAAGAACTTACACAACTTGTTAGTGGCCAATGCCCGGTGACTGATTTTATTCTTCAGTTCATTCCCCATTTCTGCAAAAGTCTGCGTATATCCTTCGGGAATGAATATGGGATCGTAACCGAAGCCTGAAGCGCCTTTTCTGTTTTTCGTGATTTCTCCTTTCACGATGCCTTCAAACAGATGTTCCTTTCCGTCGATGATAAGTACAAATACGGTACGGAATTGCGCTTTCCGGTTCTCGATGCCCTCCATATCTTTCAGCAACTTCTTCATGTTTGCTTCCGAATTGTGTGCATCGCCGGCATAACGGGCGGAATATACACCCGGTGCCCCACCAAGGGCCTCCACTTCCAAACCGGTATCATCGGCAAAACAGTCCAGATGATAGTTATCGAAGATATATCTTGCTTTCAGCAAAGCATTTCCTTCAAGTGTGTCTGCAGTTTCCGGAATGTCAGTATCGCATTTGATATCCTTCATGCTGAGAAGTTCGACCTTCTCTCCCAAAATGGCAGTCACTTCTTCCAGTTTGTGTGAATTGTTGGTGGCAAATACAAATTTCTTTCTCATATTATGTTCTCCTTATACTTGTGGCTTATACAAGTCCCTATTTCACTTTCAACCGGTCGAAACCTTCTCCGTATACACCGATGACGGAACTTTGGGAAATGAAAGCGTTCGGGTCTATATCTTTCACCATCCGGAATATTTCTACCGATTGGCGTTTGTAGGCAAGGACGACCAGTACCTTCACGTTGTGTTTACTGTACCAGCCGATACCGTCGAGTACCGTTACACCGCGATGGGTTTCTTTGGTGATGCGGTCGGCAATCTTTTCATATTCTTTGGAGAAAATAAAGAATTGAACGGATTGCCGGGCACTGTTGACTATGTAATCCAGTACAAATCCGATGACAAACAAAGTTACAAAACCGAATATCACGCGTCGCCAGTCATGGAATACCACATAGCAGGAACTGATGATAATGAAGTCGCAAGCCATAATCATGCGTCCCAGCGTGACATCCTTGTATTTATGGATGATGGCTGCAATGATGTCCGTACCTCCCGTGCTGCCGTTGCAGTTGAACACGATACCCAGTCCGGCACCGCACATTGCCGCACCTATCAGGCAAGCCATGAAGTCTTGTCCTTCGCCCAGCAGTTGGGGAGGGACGCCGTCCGAACCGTTCACCAGCAACTGAAAAAACCATAAGAAGAAAGTGAGTCCGAAGATGGCAAACGTAGTCTTGATACTGAACTTCGGTCCGAGTATCTTGATGGCAAAAGTCATCAGTACGGCATTGATGATGAAGTATGACCACTGGATGGGAAATCCGGTGGCATAATAGATGATGGCACCGATACCGGTAGTACCTCCGGTCGTAATCTGATAGGGAATGAGGAATGCCGCCCATCCCAGTGCATAGCTGATGAGTCCCAGAGTGATGAAGATATAATCCTTCAGCTCTCTCGTCACTTCCGCTTTGGTTGGTTTTGTAATTTGCATATCTGTTATTTGACAACGATGTTCACAATCTTCTTCGGCACTACGATTACTTTGACGATGGACTTGCCTTCCATCCATTTTTCAGAACGTTCGTCGGCCAATACAGCAGTCTGGATGGCATCCGATGCCGCATCTGCCGGGAACTCCATGTTGAACCGTGCTTTTCCGTTGAAGGAAACGGTGTAGTTGACCGTATTTTCCACCAAGTATTCTTCGTTGCATACCGGCCACTTGGCATCGCATACGGAGCCTGCATTGCCCAGTGTCTCCCACAACTCTTCGCATACATGCGGAGCAAAGGGAGCCAGAACGATGATAAACTGGTTCAGGATTTCCTTCTTGCTGCACTTCATTCCGAACAACTCGTTTACACAAATCATAAAGGCACTGATACTTGTGTTGTAAGAGAATTGCTCGATGTCTCCTGTCACTTTCTTAATCAGTTTATGGAGGGATTTCAGTTCTTCCTTGGTGGCAGGTTCATCCGTTACCAGATAATTGTCGTTGCGGTCGTAGAACAGTGACCAGAACTTCTTGATGAAGCGGTGCACACCGTCTATTCCGTTTGTATCCCACGGCTTTGATTGTTCTACCGGGCCGAGGAACATTTCGTACATGCGGAGAGTGTCGGCACCGTATTTGTCGACAATCATGTCGGGATTGACCACGTTGAACATGGATTTGCTCATCTTCTCTACAGCCCATCCGCAGATGTACTTGCCGTCTTCGTTATGTACAAACTGAGCATCTTGGTATTCTGGTCTCCAATTTTTGAAGGATTTTTCGTCTAAAATATCATTTGATACAATATTAACATCAACGTGAATTTCATTACAATTAAGATTAATACCTTGATAAATTAGCCAATTCTGTTCATATTTGATATTATTTTTATCAAATATTTCTTTTAATTCATAAGGTGGTATTCCTTCATTTGATAACATTCTATCTACAATATCTTTTGATATGAAGATATTAGTTGCTATAGGTTCTTTTATAGTCTTATTCCAAGGAGAAAAACGATAGACGAAGTTGCTCCGTCCTTGAATCATACCTTGGTTCACCAGCTTTTGGAACGGTTCTTCGGCTACGGAAATGCCGAGGTCGTACAGGAACTTATTCCAGAAACGGGAGTATATCAAGTGACCGGTGGCATGTTCGGTACCGCCTACGTAAAGGTCTACATTGTGCCAGTATTCATCTACTTTCTTATCTACAAGTGCCTGGTTGTTGTGCGGGTCCATGTAGCGCAGATAATAGGCGCTTGAACCGGCAAATCCGGGCATCGTGTTGAGTTCCAACGGGAAGACGGTGATGTTGTCTATCTTTTCGTTTTCCACAACACATTTGTTCACAGTATCCCAAGCCCATTTTGTGGCATGTCCCAATGGAGGTTCACCGGTTTCGGTAGGCAGGAATTTGGCTACTTCGGGCAGTTCTAAGGGTAGGGCGCTCTCGTCAATCATGTAAGGCATGTTGTCCTTGTAGTAAACCGGGAACGGCTCGCCCCAATAGCGCTGGCGTGAGAAGATGGCATCGCGCAGACGGAAGTTCACCTTTACACGTCCCAAGTTATGCTCTTTCACATATTTCTTGGTAGCGGCAATCGCTTCCTTGATGGTCAGCCCGTTCAGTGAGAGGTCGCAATAGGGAGTAACGCCTTCGCGTGGAGAGTTGCATACAATGCCTTCCTTGGCATCGAAGCTCTCTTCGCTTACATCGCAGCCTTCTACCAACGGACGGATTTCGAGACCGAAGTGCTTGGCAAAAGCATAGTCACGGCTGTCGTGCGCAGGCACAGCCATGATGGCACCCGTACCGTATCCGGCAAGTACATAGTCGCTTATCCAGATGGGAACTGCCTCACCGGTAAAGGGATTGATGGCATAGCTTCCGGAGAATACACCGGTAACGCTACGGTCGGCAATACGTTCGCGTTCAGTACGTTTCTTGGTGCGTTCCAGATAAGCGTTTACTTCATCTTTCTGTGTGTCGGTGGTAAGTTGCTGTACCAGTTCGCTTTCGGGAGCCAATACCATGAAGGTGACGCCGAACATGGTATCTGCACGGGTGGTGAAGATAGTGAATTCCAAATCGCTGTCTTTTACCTTGAATTCTATTTCAGCGCCTTCGCTGCGTCCTATCCAGTTCTTTTGGGTTTCTTTCAGGGATTCGGTCCAGTCGATGGTATCGAGTCCGTCCAGCAAGCGTTGTGCATAGGCAGATACACGGAGGCACCATTGACGCATCTTCTTTTGAATGACGGGGAAGCCGCCTCGTTCGCTTACGCCGTCCACCACTTCATCGTTGGCAAGTACGGTTCCCAGCTGAGGGCACCAGTTTACCATCGTCTCGCCCAGATAGGCTATACGGTAGTTCATCAGGATTTCCTGCTGTTCCTTTTCGCTCTTGGCATTCCACTCTGCGGCGGTGAAACTCAGTTCTTCGCTGCAAGCCACGTTTATTCCTTCGGTACCGGTTTGGCTGAATGCTTCAATCAGTTCCTGGATGGGACGTGCCTGCTTTTCATCGTTGCAGTAGTAGCTGTTGAACATCTTTTGGAATGCCCATTGGGTCCAATGGTAATATTCCGGTTCGCAGGTACGGATTTCGCGGTTCCAGTCGAAAGAGAAACCTATCTTATCCAACTGTTCGCGGTATCGGTTGATATTGTTGACGGTCGTAATTGCAGGGTGCTGTCCCGTTTGTATGGCATATTGCTCTGCTGGAAGTCCGTAAGCGTCATATCCCATGGGATTCAGTACATTGAAACCTTGCAGTCGTTTGTAGCGGGCGTAAATATCCGAAGCAATATATCCCATGGACACCTGCGCCAGCTGCTGGATGGGCTGGGTGAAGTTCTTGACGTACTGGATGAACGCCTGAATGTCGCCGATGGTGATGGCGCCCGCTGCGGCGAAAAATGCTGCCGACGATGGCAACGGCCACATAGCCCAGGTTGCCCACAAAGTTCATGATGGGCTGCATCAGGCCGGCAAAAACTGCG
>ENA-OQCU01000221-OQCU01000221.1-human-gut-metagenome-genome-assembly--contig:-NODE-221-length-30196-cov-6.497090_pt1 | contig 30196 bp, 22 predicted proteins | sample MGYA00242504_ERZ504590 | MGnify/ENA primary metagenome ERZ504590 (study PRJEB26092, sample SAMD00036318) | human gut metagenome | host: Homo sapiens | study: EMG produced TPA metagenomics assembly of... | reverse complement strand
ATTATGTAGATACGGTAGGGAAAAATGCAAAGGAAAATACAGGAATATATAGCAAATCAGTTACAGGATGATCTGGAATATGATCAAATGACACTGAAAGAGTATATTGACCCGTTTACGGGTGAGCCAGTAAAACGTAACAATAAAGATAAGCCCGAAAGGGCTTTGTAGGTAAATGATGTTGCGCTTGGCGAACCTATTTCGATGAGTCTTTAGACTCCAGTGCCGGTAATAGACCTTATAGGGTCAAAGCAAACCACCGGCTAAGCCGGTGGTCGTGATTGTGACAATTCAGAGCCATGCAAAAGGGAAGCAAAAAATCGCGAAGCATGCTTGCATGAGTGAGCGCATTTTTTTCCTGAATTTCATATGGCGAGAAGCCACATCGAGATGTAGCTCGGAACAGTTATCCCACAGATGCGCTTAAGAAAAAATATACAAAGAAAGAGGTAAAAGCAAATGATCATCACACTGAAAGATGGAAGTACCAAAGAGTACTCCGAACCGAAATCCATCATTGAGATCGCAGCAGACATCAGCGAAGGCCTTGCAAGAATGGCCTGTGCAGGTGAAGTAAACGGTGAAGTAGAAGATCTTCGTACCGTCATCGACAAGGACTGCAATCTTTCCATTCTGACCTTTAACGATGAAGGCGGAAAAGCAGCATTCCGTCACACCACATCCCATATCATGGCACAGGCAATCAAGAGACTGTACCCGGAGACCAAGCTTGCAATCGGACCGTCCATCGCAGACGGATTCTACTACGATATAGACAGAGAAACTCCACTCACCAGCGAAGAACCTTGAAAAAATCGAAGCAGAAATGAAGAAAATTGTAAAAGAGGATCTGAAACTGGAGCGCTTCGAGCTGCCGAGAGCAGAAGCCATCGCTTTCATGAAAGAAAAAGAAGAGCCATATAAAGTAGAACTGATCGAAGATCTGCCGGAAGACGCAGTCATCAGCTTCTATCGCCAGGGTGAATTCACGGACCTGTGCGCAGGCCCTCATCTGATGAGCACAAAGCCGGTCAAAGCCTTCAAACTGACCAGCCTTGCAGGCGCATACTGGAGAGGCAGCGAGAAAAACAAGATGCTGCAGAGAATCTACGGAACTGCATTCACAAAGAAAGCAGAGCTTGAAGAGTACCTCCACATGATCGAGGAAGCAAAGAAGCGTGACCACAGAAAACTCGGAAAAGAGCTCGGCCTGTTTATGATGAGTGAGGACGGCCCGGGATTCCCGTTCTTCCTTCCAAAAGGAATGGATCTGAAAAATGCACTGATGGATTACTGGCGTGAAATCCACAGAAAAGCAGGATACGTAGAAATCTCCACACCGATCATCCTGAACCGTCGCCTGTGGGAGACCTCCGGTCATTGGGATCACTACAAAGAAAACATGTATACCACCGTCATCGACGATGAAGATTATGCAATCAAACCGATGAACTGCCCAGGCGGCGTTCTAGTTTACAAGTCCGAGCCTCGTTCCTACCGTGATCTGCCGCTGCGTCTGGCAGAGGTTGGTCTGGTACATCGTCATGAGAAATCCGGCCAGCTGCACGGCCTGATGCGTGTACGCTGTTTCAACCAGGACGATGCCCATATTTTCATGACACCGGAGCAGATCAAAGATGAAATCAAAGGCGTTGCAAACCTGATTGACCAGGTTTACAAATTGTTCGGATTCAAATATCACGTAGAGCTGTCCACCCGTCCGGAAGACAGCATGGGAAGCGATGAGGACTGGGAGGTTGCAACCGAAGGCCTCCGCGGCGCACTCGATGACCTTGGCCTTGACTATGTAGTCAACGAAGGCGACGGCGCATTCTATGGCCCGAAGATCGACTTCCATCTGGAAGACTCCATCGGAAGAACGTGGCAGTGCGGTACTATCCAGCTTGACTTCCAGCTGCCGCAGAGATTCGAACTGGAATACACAGGAGCAGACGGCGAGAAACATCGTCCGATTATGATCCACCGTGTTGTTTACGGTTCTGTTGAGCGTTTCATCGGTATCCTGATCGAGCATTTTGCAGGTGCATTCCCAACCTGGCTTGCACCGGTACAGGTAAAGGTTCTGCCAATCTCCGACAAATACGCAGATTACGGCAAGAAGGTTCTGGACGCCCTTCACGAGGCAGGCATCCGCGCAGAGATGGATACCCGTTCCGAGAAGATCGGATATAAGATCCGTGAGGCACAGGGACAGAAGATTCCATACATGTTGATCGCCGGAGCAAAAGAGGAAGAGGCAGGTCTTGTATCTGTCAGAAGCCGTTTTGCAGGTGATGAAGGCCAGAGAAGCCTGGAGCAGTTTATCGCAGATATCAAAGAAGAAATCGCAGGCCGCGTTAACCGCCCGGTTACTGTTGAAACAAAAGAAAATAAATAAGGTAGGTGTCAAAAAAATTGACACCTATGATACCAGATTGCTCCGTACTTTGTACTCCCGCAATCTTCAAAACATTCGTACTCCGCTCATTTTTCTTCGAAAAATGGCTACTTACTCATGTTTTGGCGTGTCCAAAATTTAAAAATCCTCGTGCAAGCTTTGCTTGCGTCGGATTTCCAAACTTTGGACACTGGTATTATCAAATAAATAAGCATAAAAAATTACCTCTTGGAAATAATGGTTTCTATGCGGGCGAAACCGCAGAAAACTAAATTTCAGGAGGTAATTTATTATGCCAGCATTAAGTTGTTCCGCTATGACCTGTGTTTACAACCAGAACGAGCTCTGTTCCAAAGGAGATATCCGCGTAGGCGGAAGCGAAGCCAAAAGCTCCATGGAAACGTGCTGCGAGAGCTTCAAGGAGCGCGGTGAGGGCACGATGTTCAACTCTACCGGCTGCGGCTGTACGAAAATCGGTGTCGACTGCAAGGCGCAGAACTGTACCTTTAACGACAACTGTAAATGCGAAGCCGGAGACATCCATATCGCCGGAGACAGCGCATGCAGCTGCCAGGAAACCGAGTGCAGCTCCTTCCGCTGTGGCTGCGGGAGATAAATACGAAAAAATGCGAAAATCAGTATTGACAACAGGATGGGAGAGTGCTATACTGCAATAGTCTGAGAAAAAGAAAGTAGAGTATCCACTCTCACCCTAGCGCAAACACGCGACTACGGTCCAATATTGATCTTAAGTTCTCTTTGTGTAGAGATTTATGTACAATGTTAAGTGGATAGTCTGTCTATCCACTTTTCTTGCGTTATCAGTCAAATCCGGTCCGGTGAGCCGAGTTTGATTTCGTTACACCGCAAAAGCGGGAACACAGTCTTTTATAATGATGGAGGTGCACTACAATTAGCGAATTAATGATTAATGAGCAGATCAGAGACAGAGAAATTCGTCTGATCGGTCAGAACGGAGAACAGCTTGGAATTATGTCTGCCAGAGATGCGTACCTGAAAGCACAGGAAGCAGGTCTGGATCTTGTGAAAATTGCTCCGACAGCGAAACCGCCGGTTTGCAAAATTATCGACTACGGAAAGTACAGATATGAACTGGCCCGCAAGGAAAAAGAAGCAAAGAAAAAACAGAAAACAATTGAAATCAAGGAAGTTCGCCTTTCTCCAAACATTGACACCAATGATCTTAATACCAAAGTAGGTGCAGCCCGCAAGTTCATTACAAAGGGAGACAAAGTAAAAGTAACACTTCGTTTCCGCGGCCGTGAGATGGCACATATGAACAGTAGCAAATACATCCTCGATGAATTTGCAGAGAGTCTGTCCGATATTGCAACGGTTGACAAAGCGCCGAAGGTGGAAGGCAGAAGCATGACCATGTTTTTGACGGCTAAACGTTAAAATACATTTGAATCAATATCAAGGAGGAAATTAAAATGCCAAAGGTAAAAACAAGCAGAGCAGCTGCAAAGCGTTTTAAAACAACAGGAACAGGAAAATTAGTAAGAAATAAAGCTTACAAGAGCCATATCTTAACAAAGAAATCTCAGAAGAGAAAAAGAAACCTGAGAAAACAGACTACTGTTGATGCAACAAACGTAAAGAACATGAAGAAAATCTTACCTTACATGTAATTTTTGCAAGGTAGAGTTACGCCCAACAGATCAAGGAGGAAAATAAGAAATGGCAAGAATTAAAGGCGGCATGAACGCTAAGAAAAAACATAACAGAGTATTAAAACTGGCTAAAGGTTACAGAGGAGCCAGAAGCAAACAGTATAGAGTAGCAAAACAGTCCGTAATGCGCGCACTGACCAGCTCCTACGCAGGAAGAAAACAGAAAAAACGTCAGTTCCGTCAGCTGTGGATCGCTCGTATCAACGCAGCAGCAAGAATGAACGGTCTGTCCTACAGCAAATTTATGTATGGTCTGAAACTGGCAGGCGTTGAGCTGAACCGTAAAGTTCTGGCTGACATGGCAGTTAACGATGCAGAAGGATTTGCAACACTGGCTGAGCTTGCAAAAAGCAAAGTAGCATAAGTAAAAACATATTCTGTGTGAATATACGAAGAAGCTGTGAGAACCGGTAAGGGGATCGCAGCTTCTTTTGAAATATAGAAAAACATGAGGTGAATATGAAAAAAAGAAAGTGGCAGTGGTTGCCTGTCCCGACTATGAGCCGGCGCACGTAAAGGAAAGCCTGCAAAAGGGATTGGAAGCAATTGGCGGCCTGGAATCTCTGATCGGAAAAGAAGAGAATATCTTATTAAAACCAAACCTCGTCCGCTCCGCAAAACGAGAACGCGCCGTCGTGACCGACCCGGAAGTTATGGATGCCCTGATCACGATTTTGCAGGAAAATGGCTATGAGAATATTTCCTGCGGCGATTCCTGCGGCCTTGGCACCCCGGAGGGCATTGCAAAGGAAGCCGGGCTGAAAGAGGTGCTGGAAAAACACAACGTTCCGCTGAAAGATTTCCTTACGAGCGAGCGCGTAGAAACCGCCGATGGTAAATTTCTGATGATTGCGAAAGATGCACTCGACTGCGACGCCCTCATCAGCGTCAGCAAAATGAAAACCCACGCGCTGGAACGCATCACCGGAGCTGTCAAGAACCAGTACGGCTGTATCAGCGGCGTCTACAAAAAACTCGGCCACACGCAGTATCCGAACGCTGAGAGCTTCGCACACATGCTGATCGAGCTGAACCAGAAAGTCGCCCCGCGCCTTTATATCTGCGACGGCATCGTAGCAATGGAAGGCAATGGTCCAACTTCCGGCGACCCGGTTTCGATGGGAGTTCTTCTTATGTCCACCGATCCGATCGCACTGGATACTGTGTTCTGCCATCTGGTGAACCTCGATCCGTCGTATGTGCCGACAAATCTCTACGGGGAAACGCTCGGCCTTGGAACGTGGCACGACGACCGCATCGAAATCGTGACAGCGGATGGCACCATATCCGAGGAAGAACTGAAAAGAAAGTACGGAAATCCAAACTTCAACGTCGACCGCCGCAAAGCCCGCAAAAAAGGAGCCCTCGACCTGCTCGAGATCCTCGGGGTCTTCCAGAGCCGCCCCTATATCATAGAAGAAAAATGTAAAAAATGCGGCGTCTGCGTCGAGAGCTGCCCGGTGGAAGGGAAAGCTGTCCGCTTTGATAACGGCCGCAGAAATCCGCCGGTCTACGATTATAAAAAGTGCATCCGCTGTTTCTGCTGCCAGGAAATGTGCCCGCATCAGGCAATCCAGGTAACGAAGCATCGTCTTCCATGGGGAAAATAAGAATGCTATACGACAAAGTGACTGGAAAAGCGGAAAAAGAAGTGCTATACTTTAGAGCGTATTTGAAACAGCAACTCACGAAAAGCCTTTTTCAGACGCGCTCTGAGCGTATTTGAAAACAGCTCAGACTGCATTCAAAACAACAGTAAAAAATATCAGGAGGAAGCAAAAATGGAATTAGAAACCTTAAGAAGTGATATGATAGCAGCAATGAAGGCAAAAGACAAAGCAAGAAAAGAGGCCATCTCTTCCCTGATCTCCGCAGCCAAGAAGGTTGCCATCGACGAGGGCTGCCGTGATGACATCAAACCGGAGCTCGTAGACCGTGTGATCTTAAAAGAGCTGAAAACCGTAAAAGAACAGATCGACACCTGCCCGGCATCCCGCGAGGATTTAAAGGCAGAGTACCAGTTCCGCTATGACGTCATCAGCGAGTACGCACCGAAACAGATGAGCGCAGACGAAGTCAAGGCCTACATTCAGGAGAAATTCGCAGACGTGCTGGCAACCAAAAACAAAGGCGCGATTATGAAAGCCGTTATGGCAGATATGAAAGGTAAAGCAGACGGAAAGGTGATTAACCAGACCGTTGCAGAATTGTGCAAATGAATATCATCAACATCGAACACATCAGCAAACTGTTCGGCGATAAACTGATTTTTGACGATGCCTCCTTCGGTCTGCAGGAAGGCGACAAGGTTGGTATCGTCGGAATCAACGGAACCGGAAAATCCACGCTGCTGCGCATGGTAGCGGGAGAAGAAACACCGGATTCCGGCCAGATTATCCGCCAGAACAACCTCAAAATGGCCTACCTGCCGCAGACACCGGAATTCCCGAAGGATGCCACCGTGCTGTCCTATGCCCTTTCCGGCGATGAGGAGGACTGGCAGGTGCAGAGTAACCTTGTGCAGCTTGGCATTACCGAATACGACGCAAAACTTGATACGCTCTCGGGCGGCCAGCGCCGCAAAGTTGCCCTGGCAAAAGTGCTTGCGTCTGATTTTGATGTCCTGATCCTCGACGAGCCGACCAACCACCTTGACAACGAAATGCTCTCCTGGCTCGAGGATTATCTGAAAAATTACCGCGGAACCGTCTTTATGGTCACCCATGACCGTTATTTCCTGGATAAAGTGTCAAACCGCATCCTCGAAATCAGCCACGGAAAAATGTACAGCTACGATTCCAACTATTCCCGCTTTCTGGAACTGAAAGCCGAGCGTGAGGAAATGGAGCTCGCTTCCGAGCGGAAACGCCGGAGCATCCTGCGCATGGAACTCGAATGGGCCAAACGCGGCTGCCGTGCCAGAAGCACAAAACAACGCGCCCGGCTGGAACGCCTTGAAGCACTCAAAAACGGCACCGCACCGACTGCGGACGCTGTCGTAGAGATGGATGCGGTCGAGACCCGCATGGGAAAGAAAACGATTGAATTCCACAGCGTCAGCAAAGCCTTCGGCGACAAAACACTGATGAAGGACTTTGAATACATCTTTCTCCGCAACCAGAGTGTCGGTATCATCGGCCCGAACGGCTGCGGAAAATCTACCATGCTTCGCATGATCACCGGCGAGGTTCTGCCGGATGCGGGAACCATCGAAATCGGTGATACCATCCGCATCGGTTACCTGGCCCAGGAAGAGCCGGATATGGACACAAACCAGCGCGTCATCGACTACGTCAAAGACATTGCCGAGTATGTGCAGACCCGTGACGGACGCATCAGCGCATCCCAGATGCTCGAACGCTTCCTGTTTACTCCGGATATGCAGTATACCCCGATTTCCAAGCTCTCGGGCGGCGAAAAACGCCGTCTGTATCTTTTGTCAGTCCTGGTCAGCGGAGCCAATGTCCTGATCCTCGACGAGCCGTCCAACAATGTGGATATCCCGACGCTGACCGTGCTCGAGGATTTCCTGAACACATTTGTCGGCATTGTGATCACCGTTTCCCATGACCGCTATTTCCTCGACAACGTCGTGGACCGGATTTTCGAATTTGACGGAAACGGGAATCTTTTGCAGTATGAAGGCGGCTATACCGATTACCTCGAGGCAAAAGAACGCCGTTTTGGCAAACTTCCGGAGAAAGCTGCTCAAACAGCAATGGCAAAAACAGCTGCATCCGCAGCCGGGACAGGAAAAAAAGATACAGGTACCGCCACGGATGCAGCTTCCGGAAAAGAAAAAAACAACGACTGGAAGCAGAACCGTCCGATCCGCCTGAAATTTACCTTTAAGGAACAGCGCGAGTACGAAACCATTGACGATGATATCGCTGCTCTGGAAGAAAAAATAGCATTCATTGACGACCAGATGATGAAAAACGCCACCAACTCCGCAAAGCTCGCTGAGCTGATGGCGCAAAAAGAAGAAACAGAAGCAGCTCTCGAAGAAAAAACCGAGCGCTGGGTCTACCTGACCGACCTCGCCGAACGGATTGAGGAGCAGAATCAGAAATAATAAAAGCAAAGGAACTGTCCGCGGAAGAGAAAAAAATATGCGGGCCGTTCCTTCTTTTTTGGCCGAAAAATGAAGAACAACATTACCATATATTGTAAAAAACTTGTATTTTTCCCTGAACACCCACAGAAAATCTGGACAGAATGCCCAATCGGTGTTATAATTCAAACACTGGACATAGTGGCATTGCCATGCCCTTATCCGGGTTTTTCGAAGCGCGGAGGCAACCGAAACCCGGCAGAACACCAACCTGAGAAAAGCCAAAGTAATTTTTGGTCATCATTTTTTAAGGAGGATAAAATCAAATGGCTAGAAAGATGAAAACCATGGATGGTAACCAGGCTGCAGCACATGCGTCTTATGCGTATACCGACGTAGCAGCTATTTACCCAATTACCCCTTCATCCGTTATGGCGGAGCATACCGATGAGTGGGCAACCCAGGGAAGAAAGAACATTTTCGGACAGGAAGTTCAGGTAACTGAGATGCAGTCTGAGGCAGGAGCAGCGGGTGCAGTACACGGATCACTGGCAGCCGGAGCTCTTACCACAACCTACACCGCATCCCAGGGACTTCTTCTTATGATCCCGAACCTTTATAAAATTGCCGGCGAGCAGCTCCCGGGCGTATTCAACGTATCCGCTCGTGCCCTTGCAAGCCACGCACTTTCCATCTTCGGAGATCATTCAGACGTTTACGCCTGTCGTCAGACCGGAGTCGCAATGCTCTGCGAATCCAGCGTACAGGAGGTTATGGACCTGACACCGGTTGCACACTGTGCAGCACTGAAAGGCAAAGTTCCATTTATCAACTTCTTCGACGGATTCCGTACCTCCCACGAGATTCAGAAAATCGAAACATGGGATTACGAAGATCTGAAAGATATGGTAGATATGGATGCAGTAGATGCATTCCGTAAACATGCCCTGAACCCGAACCATCCGTGCCAGAGAGGATCCGCACAGAACCCGGATATCTTCTTCCAGGCAAGAGAAGCATGTAACCCGTACTACGATGCTCTTCCGGCAATCGTACAGGAGTACATGGACAAAGTAAACGAGAAAATCGGAACCGATTACAAACTGTTCAACTACTATGGAGCAGCAGACGCTGAGCACGTAATCATCGCTATGGGTTCTGTCTGCGATACCATCGAGGAAACCATCGATTACCTCGTAGCAGCAGGCAAGAAAGTCGGCGTTGTAAAGGTACGTCTGTACCGTCCGTTCTCCGCAGAAGCACTCATCAATGCAATTCCGGAGACTGTAAAACAGATTTCCGTTCTGGACAGAACAAAAGAGCCGGGATCTCTTGGCGAGCCTCTGTACCTGGACGTAGTAGCAGCATTAAAAGGCAGCAAATTCGAGAGCACACCGGTATTCACAGGCCGTTACGGACTTGGTTCCAAGGACACCACACCGGCTCAGATCGTTGCTGTATATGAAAATACAGAGAAACAGAGATTTACCATTGGTATCGTAGACGATGTTACCAATCTGTCTCTGCCGGTTGGCGCTCCTCTGGTAACAACTCCGGAAGGAACCATCAACTGCAAATTCTGGGGACTTGGCGCAGACGGTACCGTAGGTGCAAACAAGAACTCCATCAAGATCATCGGTGACAACACAGACATGTACGCTCAGGCTTACTTCGATTATGACTCCAAGAAGTCCGGCGGTGTAACGATGTCTCACCTGCGTTTCGGAAAGAAACCGATCAAATCCACCTACCTGATCCACAAAGCAAACTTTGTTGCATGTCATAATCCTTCCTATGTGAACAAATATCACATGGTAGAGGAGCTGGTAGACGGAGGAACCTTCCTTCTGAACTGTCCATGGGATGAAGCAGGACTGGAAGAGCATCTGCCAGGTCAGGTAAAAGCATTCATCGCAAACCATAACATCAAATTCTATGTGATCGACGGCGTTAAGATCGGTATCGAGACCGGCATGGGACCGACCCGTATCAACACCATTCTTCAGTCTGCATTCTTCAAGCTTGCGAAGATCATTCCGGAAGAAAAAGCCATCGAACTCATGAAAGCAGCAGCAAAAGCTACCTATGGCCGTAAAGGTGATGATGTCGTAGCAAAGAACTGGGCAGCTATCGATGAGGGTGCAAAACAGATCAAAGAAGTTGCAGTTCCGGAAAGCTGGAAAAATGCAGCAGATGAAGGTCTGACCACAACTCATGCAGAGAGCGGCCGCGCTGACGCTGTTAAATTCGTAAATACCATCCAGGCAAAAGTAACTTCTCAGGAAGGAAACAACCTGCCTGTATCCGCATTTGCAGACTACGTAGACGGAACAACTCCGTCCGGCACATCCGCATACGAGAAACGTGGTATCGCCGTAAACGTACCTGTATGGAATCCGGAAAACTGTATCCAGTGTAACAGATGTTCCTTTGTCTGCCCGCACGCTGTTATCCGTCCGGTTGCCATGACCGCAGAAGAAGCAGCAGCAGCTCCGGAAGGCATCCAGACCATGCCGATGACCGGTATGCCGGACTACACCTTCACAATGGCTATTTCACAGCTTGACTGTACCGGATGTGGTTCCTGTGCAAACGTATGCCCGGGCAAGAAGGGTGTGAAAGCACTGGCTATGGAAAGCCTTGCAGCACACGAAGCAGAGCAGAAATACTTCGATTATGCAGCAGCTCTTCCAGAGAAGACCGATGTTGTAGCAAAATTCAAAGAGAATACCGTAAAGGGCAGCCAGTTCAAGAAACCGCTGCTTGAGTTCTCCGGCGCATGCGCAGGCTGCGGCGAGACTCCTTACGCAAAACTGATCACCCAGCTGTTCGGTGACAGAATGTACATCGCAAACGCAACAGGATGCTCCTCTATCTGGGGCAACTCCTCACCGTCCACTCCTTACACCGTAAACGAGAAAGGACAGGGCCCGGCATGGTCCAACTCCCTGTTTGAGGACAACGCAGAGTTCGGTTATGGTATGCTTCTCGCTCAGAAAGCAATCCGCGGCGGCCTGAAAGCCAAAGTTGAGGATGTTATGAACTCCGAGAAAGCTCCGGAAGAAGTAAAAGCAGCATGCAAAGAGTATCTGGATACCTTTGACTGCGGCGCTACCAACGGAACTGCAACCGAGAAACTTGTAGAAGCAATCAAAGACGCTGACTGCGACGTTTGCAGAGACATCGTTAAGAACAAAGACTTCCTCGCTAAGAAATCCCAGTGGATCTTCGGTGGTGACGGATGGGCTTACGATATCGGATTCGGCGGCGTAGACCACGTACTTGCCAGCGGAAAAGATATCAACGTAATGGTATTCGATACCGAGGTTTACTCCAACACAGGCGGACAGTCCTCCAAAGCTACTCCGACCGGTGCAGTTGCACAGTTCGCAGCAGGCGGTAAAGAAACCAAGAAGAAAGATATGGCAAGCATCGCAATGAGCTATGGCTATGTATACGTAGCACAGATCGCTATGGGCGCTGATTACAATCAGGCAGTCAAAGCAATCGCAGAGGCAGAGGCATATCCGGGACCGTCCCTCATTATCGCTTACGCTCCATGTATCAACCATGGTATCAAGAAAGGTATGAGCAAAGCACAGACCGAGGAGCAGCTCGCTGTTCAGACCGGATACTGGCATTGCTTCCGCTTCAATCCGGCACTCGCTGCAGAAGGCAAGAGCGCATTCACACTGGATTCCAAGGCTCCGTCAGGAGATTATCAGGAATTCCTGAACGGCGAGGTACGTTACAACTCTCTGAAACGTGCAAACCCGGCGAAAGCAGAAAGACTGTTCGGCAAGAACGAGCAGGAAGCAAAAGACCGTTACACTTACCTGAACAAACTCGTAAAACTGTACGGCTCAGAAGAGTAATTCTTTCGTTCAGATTACTCCGAACCTGTAACATAAACGCTCAGGCGGTACGTATTGCCGCCGCCTGAGAAAAGAAAGAGGCCATGCCCCAAAAGGGTGTGGCTTCTTTTTGTGAACTTTTCCTTTTTCCATTGAAAAGGTTCTGCTTTTGCATGTTCTATGCTATAATGTCATAAAAACGGGGTTACAAGCCCGATATGAACAAAGAAAAGGAGATTTTGATGAACTACACAATCTACGACTACCTCGGGCTGTTCTTCCTTTATGCCTTTCTTGGATGGCTTCTGGAAACGACAGTGGCGGTTGTTCGGAAAAAACACATGGTAAACAGAGGCTTTCTGAATGGCCCGCTGTGTGCTATCTACGGAATCACGGCTGTTTTCATGACCCGCTACCTGTACGAACTGCAGTCCAGCCCGGTCTTTCTGTTTCTCGGCTGTGTGATCATCGCCACCGCCGCCGAATGGATCGCAGGCCACGTCCTGGAACGGATCGGCCACGGCAGATGGTGGGATTATTCCAACAAAAAATGGAACATGGACGGCTACATCTGCCTCCAGTATTCCGTTCTCTGGGGAATCCTTGGTGTCCTTGCCCTGAAATTCGGCAACATCCTTGGCCTTACCCTCCTCCATCTTGCCCCAAACGGCGTAATGCACATCACCCTGTGGATCCTGTTCGGAGTCCTCGTCGTCGATGCCATCGGTTCTTACGCCGTCCTGCGCCACATCACCAAAAAGATGCCGCGCATCGCCGCCATGAACGACCAGATCGACGCCTTCACCAAACGGCTTTCCGTCCGCCTGTACCGCTACCTGGAAGCCCGTGTCGAGCGCGCCTACCCGTCGGTGCAGCCGATTCCGAAGCAGAAAGAAAAATCGAAAGTATTTGCCGATGGATGCAGCTTTTATAAAATCGTCCTTCTGTTCATCATCGGCGCCTTCTTAGGTGATATCGTAGAAACCATCTTCTGCCGCATCACCGCCGGTGTCTGGATGAGCCGCAGCAGCCTTGTCTGGGGCCCGTTCAGCATCGTCTGGGGCCTCGCCATCGCCCTCGCCACCTGGTTCCTCTATAATTACAGAAACCGCTCCGATGGCTTTTTATTCGCCTTCGGAACCTTCCTCGGCGGCGCCTACGAATACCTCTGCAGCGTTTTCACCGAAATCGTCTTCGGAAAAGTTTTCTGGGACTACAGCGACATTCCCTTCAACCTCGGCGGCCGCATCAACCTCCTGTACTGCTTCTTCTGGGGAATCGCCGCCGTCGTATGGCTGAAAAAACTCTACCCCCTGTTCTCCAAATGGATCGAAAAAATCCCCCTGAAACAGGGCCCCATCATTACCTGGATACTGATCATCTTCATGCTCGCCAACATCCTCGTCTCCACCCTGGCCCTCACCCGCTACGACCAGCGTGCCCACAACGAGCCAGCAATAAACGCCATAGAGCAGCTCATTGATGAACGTTTTCCGGACAGCCGGATGGAAAAAATCTATCCGAACGCAAAAATGGCGAGCTGAAGCAATAAACCTTTGGCAACCCATCAAAAGTATGATATAATGTCACATAGATATTTTGAGGATAAACCGTCCTCTAAGAGCGAAGAAAGGACTCAACCACAAATGACAGTAGACAACAGCTTCACCATGAAGAAATTCCAGAGCATGGAAATCATCTATGTGACCTTTTCCCAGATCACAAAACTCCCATACGTAGAGTGCGATCCGGAAACCTTTGATGATCAGGTATACATGTTTACCGAAGAAGAAGCAGCCAAGGAGTTTGCAAAATCCTATGTAGAAAAGAACACCCCGCTGCTCACCGTAAAAGTCCTGCGCAAGCAGATGCCGAACTTCTATATGGGCCTCTACGCCGAAGGCGTCAATATGGTCATCTTCCACGAAGGCGACCAGACCCGCCGCATCGAGCTCGAGCAGATCTTCCCGAAACCAGACATGGAGAAAATGAACAAACAGCACCTCCCGGTTCTGAACCCGGGCGTACAGCTCACCGTCGTATACTTTCTGCAGGAACTCAGAAAACCAAACCAGAGAAGAGACGATGTCGAGCGCATGCAGCACCTGCGTGAACTCGAAGAAGAAATGCTTGTCAACCTGATGCGAAGCAAATTCATCCTTGCCATCGACATCTCCCAGGTACAGGGCGAATTCGATCCGGCCAACCCGGGACCAGACGTGCGCATCCCGTACATCAAAAACCAGAACGAAGACATCTTCCAGCCGCTGTTTTCCGATATCGGTGAATTCCAGAAATTCCGTCCGGATCCGCAGGCAAAACTCCGTCTGGCAGCCATCCCGTTCCAGCACCTTCTGCCGTACCTGATGAAACAGGCCAAAGGCTTCGTCATCAACCCGTCCGGCTTCAACCTTCTGTTGACCAGAGAACAGCTCCAGAGAATCATGGGAGCCCAGGCACAGAGCGTCCGCCCGAACCTTGAGGCAATGATGGCACAGGCCGCTGCAGCACAGGCACAGAAAAATGCACAGGACAACGCTGCAAACGACGAAGTAAAAGAACACGTCGACGAGACAGAGAACACCGCAGCAGAAACCGACAACGAAGAATAAAACCGACAGGGCCGCAGAAAATCCCAGCAAACGGGCACTGCGGTCCGTTTTTGACTGCATAAAACCGGAAATAATAAAGAAAAACAAGAAAGGATATACAAAAATGAACGCAGAACATTGCAAAGCCTATACCCTGCTGCAGGAACAGCAGATTGACGATATCCATGCACACGGCTACCTCCTCCGCCACAACAAGAGCGGTGCCCGCGTGCTCCTTCTCGAAAACGAAGATGACAACAAAGTCTTCAACATCGCGTTCCGTACCCCGCCGGCCGACAGCACCGGCGTAGCCCACATCCTCGAGCACAGCGTCCTCTGCGGCTCCCGCGAATTCCCGTTAAAGGATCCCTTCGTAGAACTCGTCAAAGGATCCCTGAACACCTTCTTAAATGCTATGACCTACCCGGATAAAACCATGTACCCGGTAGCCAGCACCAACGATGCCGACTTCCAGAACCTGATGCATGTCTACATGGACGCCGTATTCTACCCGAACATTTACAAACACGACGAAATCTTCCGTCAGGAAGGCTGGAGCTATCATCTGGAAAGCGAAGACGGCCCGCTGACCTACAACGGTGTTGTATACAACGAGATGAAAGGAGCCTTCTCTTCCGCAGACGATGTCCTGGAGCGTGAAACCTTCAACACCCTGTTCCCGGACACTCCGTACGGCGTAGAATCCGGCGGAGATCCGTCCTGCATCCCGAACCTGACCTACGAAAACTTCCTGAATTTCCATCAGACCTATTACCATCCGTCCAACAGCTATATCTACCTGTACGGAAACATGGATATGGAAGAAAAACTGGCATGGATGGATGAAAAATACCTGTCCCATTTTAATGCAAAAGAAGTAAAATCCGAAATTCCGTATCAGAAACCATTTGCAGAGACCCTCGACATTGTACACGAGTACCCGGTACTCGACGGCGATCCGCTTGAAAACAATGCGTACCTGTCCTACAACATGGTCATCGGCAGCGGTCTGGATGTAAAATTAAACGTGGCATTTTCTGTTCTGGAGTATGCACTCCTTGACGCACCGGGAGCCCCGGTCAAACAGGCACTCCTTGACGCACACATCGGAAAAGATGTTTACGGCTCCTACGAGGACGGCATCCTGCAGCCATTCTTCTCCATCGTAGCCAAGAACGCCGATGAAAATGAGAAAGAAAAATTCCTGTCCATCATCCGCGGCACCCTCGAGGATATCGTGAAAAACGGCATGGATCAGAAAGCCATCGAGGCAGGCATCAACTATTTCGAATTCCGTTTCCGTGAGGCGGACTTCTCCAGCTTCCCGAAGGGCCTGATGTACGGCATTGACGTCTTCGACAGCTGGCTGTACGACGAGAACAAACCGTTCGCCTACCTGCAGCAGCTTGCGATCTACGATGAGCTGAAAAAACTGGCAAAAGAAGGCTATTTCGAAAACCTGATCCAGACGTATCTGCTGGACAACACCCATGCCTCCATCGTGACCCTCATTCCAAAGACCGGTCTTGCCGCAGAAAATGATGCAAAGACCGCAGAAAAACTGCAGAAATACAAAGAGAGCCTGTCAAAAGAAGAGATCGAGAAAATCATTGCTGACACCAAAGAGCTGGCAGCATATCAGGAAGAAGAGGAGAGCGAGGAAGCACTCGAGACGATTCCGCTCCTGAAACGAAGCGATATCAAACGTGAGTCTATCAAACTTTACAATGACGAGCATGAAGTCGATGGAACGACGGTGCTTCATCACAACGTATTCACGAACGGCATCGGTTACTTAAGCTTGCTGTTTGATACGAAAAATGTGCCGAACGATCTGATCCCGTACATGGGCGTATTAAAATCCGTTCTCGGCTATGTGGACACCGAACACTACACCTACGGCGAACTGTTCAACGAGATCAATGCACAGACCGGCGGCATCAACTGCGGACTGCAGGTATTCCGCATTCCGGAAAATGATGACGACTGCCGCAGAATGTTCGGCATCCGCGCGAAATTCCTGTACGACAAACTGGATTTCGTCATGAAAATGATCGAGGAAATCCTGAACACTTCCCGCCTGGATGACGAGAAACGTCTTCACGAGATCATCTCCAGCATGAAATCCGGCCTGCAGAACCGCCTGTCTTCCGCCGGAAATGCAACGGCTGTGATGCGTGCAGCTTCCTATTACTCCCCGATGAGCAATTTCCAGGACCGCATCGCAGGCATCGGCTTCTACCAGCTCTTAAAAGATCTGGACGAGAACTTCGATGAGAAAAAAGCAGAACTGATTAAAAACCTGCAGACCCTGATGAAATACATCTTCCGCAAAGAGAATCTGACCGTCTCCTATACCGCAGACGAGACAGGCTACGCACCGCTGGAAGAAAAAATCGCAGCATTCAAAGAGAATCTGTACACCGACGAAGTGGAGCCGGGCAGCATTGTGTATGACTTTGAACAGAAAAACGAAGCCTTCCAGACCTCCGGCCAGGTACAGTACGTGGCACTCTGTGGAAACTTCGAGCGCGAAGGCTACGACTACACAGGAGCCCTGCGCATCCTGCGTGTCATGCTGAGCTATGACTATCTGTGGATCAACATCCGTGTCAAAGGCGGCGCTTACGGCTGCGGCGGAGCTTTCGGAAGAGGCGGAAACGCGTGCATTTCTTCCTACCGTGACCCGAACGTCGGAAGAACCCTTGAAGTATACCGCGGTATCGGCGATTACGTGCGCAATTTCGAAGCAGACGAGCGCCAGATGACCAAATACATCATCGGAACGATCAGCGAACTCGACGTCCCGATGAACCCGTCCGCAAAAGGCCAGACCTCCGAGAGCGCATGGTTCAACGGCATCACCGAAGCAGACTTCCAGCAGGAGAGAGACCAGATCCTCGATGCAACCCTGTATGACATTCATGCACTGGCAGACCTTGTAGATGCAGCCTTAAAACAGAACAACATCTGCGTTGTCGGAAGCGAAGCAGCCATTCAGAAAGAGAAAGAACTGTTTAAGAACGTAGAGAATTTATAAATGAGGAGAAGAGACAGCAATGGAAAACAATGCAAATTATAAATCCGGCTTTGTAGCCCTGATCGGCCGTCCGAACGTGGGAAAATCCACGCTGATGAACCACCTGATCGGACAGAAGATTGCGATTACATCCAAGAAACCGCAGACCACCCGCAACCGCATCCAGACCGTTTATACGTGTGACGAGGGACAGATCGTGTTCCTCGACACACCGGGTATCCACAAGGCGAAAAATAAGCTCGGCGAGTACATGGTCGATGTAGCCGAGAAAACGTTAAAAGAAGTCGATGTGATTCTCTGGCTGGTAGAGCCGAGCAACTTCATCGGAGCAGGAGAGCGCCATATCGCAGAGATCCTGGAGAAAGTCAATGCGCCGGTCATCCTCATTATCAACAAGACCGATACCATGGAGAAAGACAAAATCCTGGAATTCATCGATACGTACCGCAAGCTGTTCCAGTTTGCCGAGATCATTCCGTGCTCGGCACTCCGCCATCAGAACACCGATGACATCATTCCGAGCATCTTCAAATATCTGCCGTACGGCCCGCAGTTCTACGATGAGGACACCATCACCGATCAGCCGATGCGCCAGATCGTGGCTGAGATCATCCGCGAGAAAGCACTGTACGCCTTAAACGAAGAGATCCCGCACGGCATCGCCGTTGTGATCGACCAGATGAAAGACCGCCCGAACGGAAAAATCGTTGATATTGATGCGACCATCATCTGCGAGCGCGATTCCCACAAGGGCATCATCATCGGAAAACAGGGCGCGATGCTCAAGAAGATCGGAAGCAACGCGCGGTATGAGCTGGAGCAGATGCTGGAGCAGAAAGTCAATCTGAAGCTCTGGGTCAAAGTCAAAAAAGATTGGCGCGACAGCGATTTTCTTGTGAAGAACTTCGGATATGATAAAAAGAAACTCGATTTATAATATTGCATTATAATAAGGAAGAAACATGCGAGAACCAATCAATGTAAGCGGAATGGTATTATCCGTCTCCCCGGTCGGAGAGTATGACAAGCGCGTCGTGATCCTGACCCGGGAGCTCGGCAAAATCACTGCCTTCGCGCGCGGCGCCCGCCGCATGAAAAGCCCGCTGATGGCCGTCTCCAATCCGTTCGTCTTCGGCGAGTTTCAGGTCTACGAGGGCCGTGACAGCTATACCCTCTCCGGCGCAAACATTAAAGAATACTTCCTCGACCTGGCGCAGATGCAGCCCGGCGTTTATTACGGCTTTTATTTTCTGGAACTGGCCGAATATTTCGGCCAGGAAGGAAACGATGAAACCCAGATGCTGAACCTTCTGTACGTGACGATGAACGCCATCCGCCGCGGAAAACAGGACCTCCGCCTGGTCCGGTGCATCTTCGAACTGCGGACGATCACAATCAGCGGAGAAGCACCGCAGATGTTCTCCTGCATGGAGTGCGGCACGAAAGAGAATCTGACCGTTTTCTCCCTGCGCGATAGCGCCATCTACTGCCCAAACTGTGGAAAAACCATCAGAGATCCATGGCCGCTGCAGCCGGGCACCGTGCTGGCATGCCGCTATATCATTGCGGCACCGCTCGCGAAGCTGTATGGTTTTACCGTAAATGAAGAGATCCTGGACGAACTGGAACGATTGCTGCGTGCATATCTCCATCGCTATGTCGAAAAGAAGATGAAAACATTACAGATTCTGGATGTGATGAAATAATATAAAATGTAATAATTTGCAAAAATGTGAAAAAAGTATGTCCATAAGTGTGTCCACACCTTTACAAATAAGTAGAAATGGGATGAAAATATTTGGAATAAAGTAAAAAAATGGTTCTGTATTCGTCACAGAAGATATTACAAATGCATAGTACCAGAAAAAATGAGAAGGTTTTAGTGAAAATGGTAATATAAAAGCTAGAAAAACTATGCGAAACAAGAGAATGTTACGAGTACGGCGCAAAAAAATACGACAGGGGAGAAAGGTATGTACAAAAAATCATCCACAGGATGGCTGAAGCATCTGGATTTTATGGTTCTTGATATTATCTGTCTTCAGCTGGCTTTCGTCATGGGTTATTTCTTAAGACATCACAGTTTTAAGCCATATGGAAGCCCAATTTACCGAAATGAGGCTATCGTATTCGCTCTGATCCAGCTGATGATCATGTTTTTTGACGATTCCTTCAAAAACGTCATGAAGCGCGGATACCTCGTGGAAATCGGAATGACTGTAAAAAATATGGTATACATCATCGTTCTTGGTGTATTCTACCTGTTCCTGATTCAGGAGGGAGATCAGTTCTCCAGAGCAACCATTATGCTGACCGGTGCTCTGTACGGAATGCTTTCCTATCTGATGCGCATCGGATGGAAGGCTGTGGTAAAGAAACGCAGCAGCGGGGAACACAGCGGCCGTTCGCTTCTGATCATCACGACCGAAAAACAGTCACAGTCCGTTGTAAAGAGCATGCTGGATTTCGATTACATCGGCGTTCGTCCGACTGGCGTTGTTCTCGTAGACCAGGACAGAACCGGACACAAAATCCACGGCGTACCGGTGGTATCGAACCTTGCAGATGCAGCTGAGTATGTCTGCCGTGAGTGGTTCGACGAAGTGCTGATCGTTCTGCCGGAAGGCAGAGAAATCCCGCAGAAAGTATTCGACGCATTCGCCGAGATGGGCATTACGATCCACGTAAAAATTGCGGACGTGAACGAAATGCAGGGAAAAAATCAGACTGTAGAGCGCATGGGCAACTATACCGTGGTCACCACCTGCATCAATATGGCAAGCGCAGGACAGCTTGTGCTGAAACGAATCATGGACATCTGCGGCGGTCTTGCCGGATGTATTCTGACCGGAATCATCTTCCTGTTCGTTGCCCCTGCGATTTATATCAAGTCTCCGGGCCCGATCTTCTTCTCACAGTACCGTGTCGGAAAGAACGGAAGAAAATTCAAAATTTACAAGTTCCGTAGCATGTACATGGATGCGGAAGAGCGGAAAAAAGAACTGATGAAACAGAACCGCGTCAGCGATGGTCTGATGTTCAAAATGGAGAATGACCCGCGTGTCATCGGAAGCGAAAAAGGACCAGGCAAAGGAATCGGAAACTTTATCCGCAAAACCTCGCTGGATGAATTCCCGCAGTTCTTCAATGTGTTAAAAGGCGACATGAGCCTTGTAGGAACCCGTCCGCCGACAGTGGATGAGTGGGAGAAATATGAGCTCCATCACAGAGCAAGACTGGCAATCAAGCCGGGACTGACTGGTATGTGGCAGGTAAGCGGACGAAGCGAGATTACAGATTTTGAAGAGGTTGTAAAACTGGATACGAAGTACATTTCAGAATGGTCCTTTATGCTGGATATTAAGATTTTGTTTAAAACTGTACTGATTGTATTAGGCCAGAAAGGTTCTATGTCAAAAAAAATGAAAAATGGAGATATATTGTAGCTTTTTGGGAGTAGTGTGGTAAAATAAAGGTAAATTTTAAGAAAAATTTATGAATGGAAGCGCAAAGAAGTCCTGATGACGGCGAAAAGGAAAAAGGCTTCCTTTGACAGGTGGTCCAAATAATGTTAATTATTTGGACCTTTTTATGTGAACTTCCTGAAATATTAACTCTCGTTTCGACATGTTCTTGCTTTAAGCCAGTTGTAGCATACTTTAAAAGGAATTTTATGAGAGTTAATTTTATAGGAAGTTCACATATATACTACCACAAAAGTAATTATCTTTCACTGACAACTATCCTAACACACAGGGGATTGAAAAAGTCATAAAGTTATGGTATAATCGAAAACAAAAGTTCATGAAAAATGAAAGAAGGAAGTATATGAACAACTCAAAACAAGATATATTGAACAACCTGATAAAAGAACCCTTCATCAATCAGCGTATCCTTGCCGCACAGACCGGCCATTCGCTTGGAATCGTCAATCGTTCGATCAAGGAACTGATTTCAGAAGGTTACCTGGATGAAGAGATCCGTCCGACGGAAAAGACACTGCGTGAGGCAAAAGAGAAAGCGCCGAAAAACGCCATTATCCTTGCCGCCGGATTTGGTATGCGGATGGTTCCGATTAATACAGAGACACCGAAAGGACTTCTGGAAATCAAGGGAGAGCGGCTGATAGAGCGCACAATCCGTCAGCTTCATGAAGTCGGCATTACAGAGATTTACGTCGTTGTCGGATTTATGAAAGAGCAGTATGAATATCTGATCGATGAATACGGCGTAGAATTGATCGTCGCTCCGGACTATGTGTCGAAAAACAATCTGCATTCCCTGAAAACGGCGGCAGCCCATTTATCAAACAGCTACATCATTCCCTGTGATATCTGGTGTGAAAAGAATCCATACAGCAGAAACGAATTATATTCCTGGTACATGGTCAGCGATCTGGTGGATGATGACAGTATCGTCCGCGTAAACCGGAAGCAGGAGCTGGTCGTACAGAAAGAACAGGCAGGCGGAAACGCGATGATCGGCATCTGTTATCTGCTGGAAACAGAAGCGGAGATCGTGCGGGAGCGTCTGGAAGAACTGGGAAGAGATTCCCGATACGACGGAGCGTTCTGGGAGGAAACCTTATACCGGAAAGACAGAATGATTGTGACGGCCCGTGTTGTACATGCTGCCGATGCCGTAGAAATCAATACCTATGAGCAGCTGCGTGAGATTGACAGCGATTCCAGCCAGCTGCAGACGGATGCGATTCAGGTAATCTGTGAAGCACTTGGAGCACAGCAGAACGAAGTGACAAACATTACAGTTCTGAAAAAAGGAATGACAAACCGATCCTTTTTATTCTCCTGTAAAGATAAAAAATACATTATGCGAATTCCGGGAGAGGGAACCGATCAGTTGATCAACCGCAGGCAGGAAGCCGCTGTATATCAGACGATCGCCGGCCGGAAGATCTGCGATGAGATTGCCTATATTAATCCGGAGAACGGCTATAAAATCACAGAATATCTCGAAGGTGCGCGGGTCTGCGATGCAGAAAATGAGGAAGATCTTCAGAAATGCATGAAGAAACTGCGGGAGTTTCACGGGCAGAAATTAAGAGTAGACCATTCCTTCGACCTGTTCGGACAGATGGAATACTATGAAAGCCTCTGGGAAGGAACTCCGTCAGCATATAAAGATTACGAAAAGACGAAAGCGCATGTGCTTCAGTTAAAGGATTACATCGAAGCAAATGCCGGAGAGTGGGTGCTCACTCACATTGATGCTGTGCCGGACAATTTTCTGTTTGTGGAAGAAAACGGAAAAGAGGAGATCCGCCTGATCGACTGGGAATACGCCGGAATGCAGGATCCGCATGTGGATATTGCGATGTTCTGTATCTATTCTCTTTACAAAAAAGAGCAGGTGGACCATCTGATTGATCTTTATTTTGAGGGAAGCTGCGATGATAAAACACGCATCAAAATCTACTGTTATATCGCAGTCTGCGGTCTGCTCTGGAGCAACTGGTGCGAGTATAAACGGAAATTAGGCGTGGAATTCGGAGAATATTCCCTGCGGCAGTACCGCTATGCAAAAGATTATTACAAAATAGTCCAGCAGGAACTGGGAGAGGAAGGAAAAGAAACATGTACAAAGTAGAGCGTGCCATTATTATGGCGGCAGGCCTCGGAAACCGGATGAAGCCGGTAACGTTAAAAACACCAAAACCGCTGGTCCGGGTAAACGGTGTGCGGATGATTGATACCGTCATCGATGGACTGCACAAAAACGGAATCACAGAAATTTACGTGGTAGTCGGTTACCTCAAGGAACAGTTCCAGACACTGGAAGAGGAGTACCCGGGCCTGAAACTGATCGACAATCCGTGGTACGATACCTGCAACAACATCGCATCGCTGTATGTGGCGCGGGAACATCTGGAAAATGCGATTATTCTTGACGGTGACCAGATCATCTATCATCCGGAAATTCTGGCACCGGAGTTTGAGCGATCCGGTTACAACAGCGTGTGGAACGATGATGAGACCGACGAGTGGCTGCAGACCGTGGAAAACGGCATTGTGACAGGCTGCAGCAGAACCGGCGGAAAGGGCGGATGGCAGCTATACAGCATTTCCCGATGGACAGCAGAAGATGGAAAGCGGCTGAAAGGCCATCTGGAGCAGGAGTTTGAAGTAAAGAAAAACCGTCAGATTTACTGGGACGATGTGGCAATGTTCTGTTACCCGAAAGAGTATCAGCTTGGCATCCGGCCAATGAAGGCAGAGGATATCATAGAAGTAGACAATTTCAGCGAGCTTGTTGCACTCGATGCATCGTATGCGGATTACGCAGAAAGGGAAGAAAATGAACAGTAAAAACCAACAGAAGAAAAAAGAAATCGACTGGATGATCACGCTGGTGCCTCTGGCGCTGATCGTTGCTCTATGTATCGTATTTTTCTTTGCACCGGAGCAGTCGAATCAGGTACTTGGCCAGATTCGATTTCTGTTTGGAGACACCTTTGGAACGTATTACCTGGTCATCGGACTTGGCATTTTCTTTCTGTCTCTGTTTCTGGCAGGCTCCAAATACGGAAATATTGTGCTTGGAAAGCCGGATGAGAAGCCAAAATATTCCTTTTTTGCATGGGGATGCATGATGTTTACCTGTGGTCTGGCAGCAGATATTCTGTTTTATTCGTTCTCTGAGTGGATTTTGTACGCAACAGATCCTCACATCGCAGAACTTGGCAGCATTCAGGACTGGGCAGGCGTATTTCCACTGTTTCACTGGAGCTTTATCCCGTGGGGATTCTATCTGGTACTGGCTGTTGCGTTTGGCTTTATGCTTCATGTCAGAAAACGAAACCGTCAGAAATACAGCGAAGCCTGCCGGCCGATTCTGGGAAAACAGACAGATGGAATTGGCGGCCGTCTGATTGACCTTCTGGCTGTCTTTGCACTGCTGGCCGGAACTGCTACCACTTTTAGTGTGGCAACTCCTCTGATGGCGGAAATCATCGGCGAGCTGTTCCATATGGAAGTCAGCAGAACTGTGATTAATATTATCATTCTTCTGATCACCTGCTGTGTTTATACCTATTCTCTTCTGCATGGATTCAAAGGAATCAGCATTCTGGCCAAGGTGTGCATTTATCTGTTTTTCGGACTCCTTGCCTTCGTCCTGCTGTTTGGGGGAGAGACGCGGTATATTATTGAAACTGGATTTTCTTCTCTTGGAAAAATGATTCAGAACTTTATCGGCTTATCAACGTATACGGACCCGATGCGTACGACAAACTTCCCACAGAACTGGACCATTTATTACTGGGCATACTGGATGGTATGGTGTGTGGCAGCACCGTTCTTCATTGGCAGCATTTCCCGCGGAAGAACCGTGCGCCAGACGATTCTCGGCGGATACGGTTTTGGTGTGGGTTCCACGCTTGTCAGCTTTATTATTCTTGGAAATTATTCGATGGGAAAGCAGATTTCAGGTGCAATTGATTTCATTTCGCAGTATAATGAAAATGGAGATTTATATCATCTGATCGTGTCGATGATCAAAACCATGCCGTGTGCACCGCTGATTATGGTTGTTGTATTAGTTACGATGGTTGCATTTTATGCGACATCGTTCGACTCGATCGCATTGACGGCATCGTGCTACAGCTACCGGAAACTGGAAGACGGCGAAGAGCCGGCAAAAGGAATTCAGCTGATGTGGTGTATCCTGCTGATCCTGCTTCCGATTGCACTTCTCTTCGCAGAGAGTTCCATGAACAGTCTGCAGTCCGTCAGTATTGTAGCGGCATTTCCGATCGGCATTGTGATCGTGATGATTGCGGTCAGCTTCTTAAAAGATGCAAAACTGTATTTAGAAGAATTGCAGGGAGGAAAAGCGCATGGAGAGGAGAAAAAAGAGAATCGTTAAACTGACAGCATTTTTGTTTCTGCTTGCGGCATCCATTTTTGTGATGCCGCAAAAGGCGTTTGCGGACGAAAATGAGGATGTTACATTGCCGACGGGCGATATTAAACCCATGGAACCACAGCAGGATGAGTCCGGGATTGATACATACGGGGCCGATGAAGGCGATGAGTTCAGCGGAACGGAGTATGAATTGTATACGGTTCTGGAGAATCGTGTGAAAGAAGCGATGCTGGCTGGAAATGAATGGGTATCCATTAAAGATTTAAAAATAAGAAGGGATACCTATGACTTAAGCTTTTATTATGGCTATTCGCCGTATTTTCCGAGTGATACGTATAATAGAATCATTGCCTGGTATGGTGATGCATACTATACAGGTTTGAGAATTACTAATACATTCGGAACACCGGAAGAAACCAAACAGATTTTTAATGCAGTGGATGAGAAACTGGCATCCATTTACAAACTGGCGAACAATTCCATGACAGATGAGCAGAAGGCGCTTGTAATTCACGATTATCTGGTATCGCATGCAGAGTATGATCTGAATTATAAGAATTATACCAGTTATGGTGTGCTGATGGACGGAAGAGGTGTGTGTCAGTCGTATGCATTAGCCTATATGTATATTCTGAATCATTTGGGAATCGAAAATCCCCCATGGTTGAATGGAAGCGTTCAACCATGGGGGATTTTAATGGATGTTCCTCTTGCAGTCCCCACCATTTTGTGTTACCATAAAACACGCAAATAACCAACAGCAAGGAGTTCTATTTTACATGAACATTACCTCAAAATACCGTTCTCTTTCCGTCCAGGCGAAGGCGGCGCTTTGGTTTACGATCTGCAGTTTCTTACAGAAAGGCATTTCGTTCATCACAGTTCCGATTTTCACGCGTCTGATGAGCACCGAGGAGTACGGAACCTATACGGTTTATCTGTCCTGGCTGCAGATTTTGACGATTTTGACGTCGCTGTACTTATTTAATGGTGTTTACGACAACGCGATGGCAAAGTACGAGAAACAGCGGGATGAGTATACATCTGCAATGCAGGGACTGACACTTGTGATTACGGGTGCAGTTTTTGCATTGTATTGTTTTACGTCGGGTTTCTGGGAGAAAATTCTGAATCTGCCGAAATCCATGATTTTGTTGATGTTTCTGGAAGCGCTGCTGAGTCCGGCGCTTTCTTACTGGTCGGGGCGGCAGCGGTTTGAGTATCGGTACCGGATTCTGGTCTGCGTGACGATTCTGCAGGCGCTGATGAACCCGATCGCGAGCCTGGTGCTGATCCGTATCAACGGCGGTACGGCCATGATGCGGATCTTAGGTATCGTCGGGGTGCAGGTCTGCATCTGTGTGCCGATTATTGTGTTCCAGTTTTGCAAAGGAAAAGAGTTCTTTTCGAAGGAACACTGGGGCTACGCACTGCGGATCGGAATTCCGATTGTGCCGCATTATCTGTCCGGTATTATCCTGAATCAGGGCGACCGCATCATGATCGACAAGATGGTCGGAAAGACGGAAGTTGCGCTGTACGGGCTGGCGTACAGCATTGGTATGCTGGTGCAGCTTTTCATCAGCGGTATGAACAGTGCATTGACACCGTGGATGTACAGCAAGATCAAAAAGGGCGACATCCGCTCGATGCGGAAGGTGCTGCAGCTTCTTAGTATTGTAGTGGTCGGCATAGCCGTGGCGCTGATGCTGATCAGTCCGGAGCTGGTGCTGATTTTCGGATCGCCGAAGTACCACGAGGCGGTGTACGTCATTCCGCCGGTGGCAGCGAGTGTGTTCTTTATCTTTATTTATAATATTCTCTCGATGCCGCAGTTCTATTATGAAAAAACACAGTTTCTGATGGCAGCATCCATGGCGGCGGCGGGAGCGAATGTGGTGCTGAACTTTATTTTTATCCACCTGTTCGGCTATATTGCGGCCGGTTACACGACGCTGGCATGCTATATGCTGTATTCGGTCGGCCATTATATTGTGAGCAAACGGATTCTGGTGAACGAAGGAATCCAGGAAAATCTGATGAATCCAGGATTTCTTCTGGCGTGCTCCGTTTTTCTGATTGGAGCAAGCATCATCTGCAATCTTATTTTCCCGTACAGAATCCTGCGTTACGCGATTCTGCTCGCAAGTGCAGGGTTGGTCTTCTGGAAGAAAGAACTTCTGCTGAAGACGATGGCGGATATCCGGAAAAAATAAAAAAGTGGGGGAGGATTTGAAACGAATGTTCAGAGACTCCCCGTTTTTGTGCGTTTTTTCTTGACAGTCACAGAAAAAACGATACAATGAAAGAATGAAGAAAAGTAAGGCATTTTAATTAGAGAAGGAAAAATTACATGAGTACCAGTATTTCAATAAAAGAACTAAAAGAGCTCGATCCGTCAAGCTATCAGATCGTGGATATCCGCGATGCGGTAGAGATCTCCCACGGCGCGATTCCGGGAGCGCTTGGGATGAAGACAGAAGAAATCGAGACAAGTGATGCGATTGACCGGAGCAAAAAGACGATCATCTGCTGCAGCCGCGGCCGGTTCAGTGTGGCTGCTGCGGAAGAACTGCAGGAGAAGGGCTGGGACGCTGTGAGTCTGGAGGGCGGTTACATCGCCTGGCTGATGGACGTGATGAGCGCGCCGGAGGAGCAGGACAAGGCAGCGGATGTCGAGAAGAGTCTCCGCAAGAAGTTCAAAAAGTCGATCTGGTCCAAATTTACGAAAGCGATCAACACGTACGAGCTGGTAAAGCCGGGTGACAGAATTGCCGTCTGTATTTCCGGCGGAAAAGATTCGATGCTGATGGCGAAATGCTTTCAGGAGTTAAAGCTTCACAATAAATTTGATTTCGAAGTAAAATTCGTTGTCATGGATCCGGGATACAGCCCGGAGAACCGCAAAGTGATCGAGGACAACGCAAAGAGCCTCCACATTCCGATCACCATTTTCGAGACAGACATTTTCGATTCGGTCTACCATGTGGAAAATTCCCCGTGTTATCTCTGCGCGAGAATGCGCCGCGGCCATCTGTATCATTTTGCACAGCAGCTCGGCTGCAACAAGATTGCACTCGGCCATCATTACGATGATGTCATCGAGACGATCCTGATGGGAATGCTCTACGGTGCGCAGGTACAGACGATGATGCCAAAGCTTCACAGCATCCACTTTGAGGGCATGGAGCTGATCCGCCCGCTGTATTTGGTGCGTGAGGATGATATCAAGGCGTGGAGAGATTATAACGGTCTGCATTTCATCCAGTGTGCCTGCAAGTTTACCGATACCTGCACGACCTGCAATAACGAGGAGAATCGTTCGAAACGCGTGGAGATCAAGGAACTGATCAAAAATCTGAAAAAGGTGAATCCGTTCGTGGAGAGCAATATTTTCCGCAGTGTCGAAAATGTCAACATTGACACCGTGGTCGGCTACAAGCAGCACGGCATCCGCCACAATTTCCTGGAAGGATACGACGACAATCCGGGGTATGTGCCGGAGGCAGAAAAAGCAGCGGCGGAAACGGAGCAGGAAAAAGAAGGAAAGTAATGCATAGAAAAATAGAAGAAACGCCGGAGCGGGAGAAAATGCTGATCCGGCTGAAAGAGCTCCGTCTGGAACGCGGTTACTCGATGACGCAGGCGGCGCGGAAGATTTTCAGTCACCCGGACACCTACAACCGGTATGAAAAAGGCATTCGTGAGATTCCGCTGGATTCGCTGATGCTGCTGGCGAAGACGTATGACTGCAGTCTCGACTATCTGGCAGGTGTTTCAGACCGGCCGAGAAAATATGGAAGGTGATGCAGATGGCAATTCCTCTTTATCTGACGACGATTGAACAGGATATTTTTGATACATTCCGGTATCTGCCGCATGCCGTTGCAGTCGGTGTCGGCTTTGTGACGGTTGCAGCAGCGTGGAAAAACCAGCAGATGATAAAGAACAAAAACGGCTGGAGCATGCGCATGCGGTTCCTGGCACCCAGCTTCTGCTGTGGTTTCTGGTAGCAGTCTATTTTGCGATGATGCTTTCTATTACGCTGTTTTCCAGAGAACCGGGTTCGAGAACGGGCGTGGATGTGAAGCTGTTTGAAACCTGGGGAAACCAGCGGCTGCCGGACCGGTATTTTGTGGAAAATATTCTGCTGTTTCTCCCGTTCGGCGTATTGCTGCCGGCGGCGGTTCCGTCTCTTCGGAAAGGATGGTGCTGCGTCTATGCGGCGTTTTCCACAAGCATGATGCTGGAAACAGTGCAGCTCTTAACAGAGCGCGGCTACTGCCAGTTAGATGATGTTGTGACGAATACGCTTGGAGCAGCCATCGGGTATCTGGTGTTTGCACTGGTGCGGAAATGTTGGAGAGGGAAGATAGAAGAATAGAAGGAAAACAAGAAGGCTCTGCCCAAATGGACAGAGCTTTTTTCTTCCCTGTTTTTATAGCAAGACCCGAAAATAATGCAAAAAATTCAGCACCGCAGAGCGTGAATTACTGCGTCACAGATTTTCGTCGTACCCCGGTACGCCTTCAAATCTGTTCCTTGCAATTCGCGCCGAGGTCAACTATCAGTTCCATCCGGACCCCTTCTATGTGAACGCAGCATGGTGGAACGGCCTGCCCGAGGAGTACCGCGATATCATTACCGAGTGCGCCACCAAGATGGGCGAATACAACGACGA
>ENA-OQCU01000219-OQCU01000219.1-human-gut-metagenome-genome-assembly--contig:-NODE-219-length-30441-cov-2.917200_pt1 | contig 30441 bp, 33 predicted proteins | sample MGYA00242504_ERZ504590 | MGnify/ENA primary metagenome ERZ504590 (study PRJEB26092, sample SAMD00036318) | human gut metagenome | host: Homo sapiens | study: EMG produced TPA metagenomics assembly of... | reverse complement strand
GGGTCCAAATTCTTAGAAAGAAAAAAGCTTGTTATAACATGGTTTAGCAAATGAACTTTTTTCTTAACAAATAGCAGATTGAAAGAGTGGAATTGGTTGCTTTTTTGTTCAACGGAAATAAAACATGCTTGTTGCGGCAATAACTCATTGTATTATTCTTAATTCGATTATTTCCATTATCTTTGCACTCCCAAAATGCTTGTTGATATGCAGTTGTTAAAAGCATAATGGATATTATAGGCAGATTGTTTCCAGATAAAAAATAGATTAGAATATATGTTGTCTCATGGTATTTATTCAGTAATTTTGCTGATTTTTTCAAATGTCTTTATGACGTTTGCTTGGTATGGTCATTTAAAAATGCGACAAGAGTTCAGTTGGTTTGCAGCCCTTCCGTTGATTGGTGTGATTGCATTTAGTTGGGCAATTGCTTTTTTTGAATATTGTCTTCAGGTTCCTGCCAATCGTCTTGGGTTCAAAGATAGTGGAGGACCGTTTGATATTATGCAACTCAAGGTGATTCAAGAAGTTATCACATTGGCTGTATTTACATTATTTTCTGTTTGGGCATTTAAAACAGAATCTGAATGTGGAACCATTTAAGCGGCTTTTCTCTGTTTGGTCCTTGCCGTTTATTTTGTCTTTAAGAATGTAATGAGTTTTGGTTAATTAATTTGCTGAATCCTTTTTGATAAGCAAGTGTCTTGTTTGGGCAATGAATCTTGTTCAGTATACTTTGCTGATTCTAGGAAACAAGATGGAATCCTGTCGGGTTGGTACGTAACTTTGATAGATTTTCCAACCTTTGGCACGATTACGATTACGTCGGATGGCACGTCCTCGTTTGGTTAAAGATTCATACAGGAATTTGTCGGCATCCAGTCCTCCTATTAATGGGTTATTACTGGGAGTTACCGTTTGATCCATGCCGGCAGGTAATATTACATAGCCGTTTCGCAAACCGGGAATCAGTTTGATATTTAGTTTCCATGATATTGTCAGAGAGTCTTTTCTTTTCAAGAAAATGGGATCATTAACCGGATCTTCATGCCATGTGGTGTAAGGAGTGTAGGGAGTAAGACGCACAAAGTTAGGGCGTACCCATTTGGTTGTGTCGCCGAAGTTTTTAGGCAAGTCTTTCAGAAACTTCATCCACGGTTTGTCTTCGGACATGAATGGAGTACCTTTTATATTGTCTTTGTCCGATTGAAAGTCGAAATGGATAGACTTTACGGCTTCTGTGTTAATTTTTAGTTCTCCATCTCCATTCAATAGCTCCTGTAAACGAATCGAGTCCTGTTTGTTCCATTGTGCTTGTGCTGTCAGTATACTGATAGTGCAGAATAATATGCTAAAATTTACCCTCTGGGTCATTCGTTTTTTCTTTATGATTATAATTGGTAACAAAAGTAATCTGGAGTGAGTTTAATGCTGGTTAAATTTGAGTTATTAATTGTTTATAATGTGAATATTTTAAATTTTATTTGGTTAATAAAAGGATTCGTTTACACCTCTTTTGTTGTCATGGAGCACACTTCATATAGACATTTAGATAGTTACTTCAATATTTGGTAATCAAGTTTTGTATTTTATTTTCAGATATAGTGACAGAGTTCATATTCATGGTATGTATTTCAATTGATGTCAGTACATTGGTCAGATAGGCGATATAGGTCTATATGGATTTATGGGGTCCATTCTGTCTGTGTGATTTATTTTCGGTATAGAATAAAAATAGCCCGTTAATTTTTAATAACGGGCTAAATTAGTGAAAATGATAATATTTATTTGGAGGAGAGTTGTGCATGCATGGAAGCAGCTGCTTTACGTCCGTCACCCATTGCAAGGATAACTGTAGCTCCACCACGCACAATATCGCCACCGGCATAAATAGTCGGGATTGACGATTGCATATTTTCATTTACGGCAATTGTTCCTTTGCGTCCCAATTCCAATCCCGGGATGGAACTGGGAACAATCGGGTTAGGGGAGACGCCTACGCTGACTATCGCCATATCAATGTCAATGGTTTCTGTTGCTCCTGGAATAGCTATCGGACTGCGACGGCCGGAAGCATCTGGTTCGCCTAATTCCATTTTCTGTAAAACGACTTGTTTCACACGCCCCTTTTCATCGGCAATATATTCTATGGGGTTATGCAGAGTCAGGAATTCCACACCTTCTTCTTTAGCATGTTTCACTTCCTCCAGGCGGGCAGGCATTTCTTCTTCCGAACGGCGGTAAATAATCATTGCGCGTTCTGCTCCCAAGCGGCGTGCTGTGCGGACAGAGTCCATAGCTGTGTTACCACCGCCGATTACTGCTACACGTTTGCCGAATGTTACAGGAGTATCTGAATCCTCACTGGCTGCATCCATTAGATTTACACGAGTCAGATATTCGTTGGAAGACATGATATTGATAGAATTTTCACCCGGGATATTCATGAAGTTGGGAAGCCCGGCACCTGATGCTACAAATATACCTTTGAAATCTTCTGCTTCCAAGTCTTCCACACTGATTGTCTTTCCTACGATGCAGTCCTTCATGAATTTGACACCCATCTTGGATAAATTGTCAATTTCTACATCTACGATTTTATTGGGTAGGCGGAATTCGGGAATCCCATATTTTAATACACCCCCTATTTCATGTAAAGCTTCGAATACAGTGACATCGTATCCCTGTTTAGCCATATCTCCAGCAAATGAGAGTCCGGCGGGACCTGAACCGATAACTGCCACTTTTATGTTGTTCTTTTGCGCTACTTCCGGTACGGATATTTGACCGCTTTCACGTTCGTAATCAGCAGCAAAACGTTCCAAATAGCCTATGGCAACGGCTTCGTGTCCGGCTTTCAGATGAGTGCATTGTGATTCACACTGTTTTTCTTGAGGACATACACGCCCGCAGACAGCAGGTAATGCACTGGTTGCTTTTAAGGTTTTGGCAGCTTCAAGGAATTCACCGCGTTCTATATTTTTGATGAATTTCGGGATATTGATTCCTACGGGGCATCCGTTCATACAAGTAGGGTTGGGGCAGTCCAAACAACGTTTTGCTTCCGTTACAGCTTGCTCTTCATTCAAACCTAGATTGACTTCTTCCTTACGGCTATGTGAACGGTATTCTGCATCCAGTTCGTTCATTTTTACACGGGGGATAGCCATTCGTTCTTTAGGCTTCATGGCTTTACGTAAGCTTGCACGCCATTCGGCATCCCGGCCGTCCAGTTCTTTAGTCGCTTCACAAGTCGTCGGCTTTTCGGTGTCTAGTTTGTGAATTTCTTCTTTTTCTATATCTTTGAAAGCTCCCATGCGTTTCAACATTTCGTCAAAATCTACTTGATGGCCGTCGAATTCCGGGCCGTCAACACAAACAAAACGTGTTTTGCCTCCTACAGTGATACGGCAGGCACCACACATACCGGTTCCATCCACCATAATGGTGTTCAGAGAAACGTCTGTGGGAATTTCATATTTTTTAGTCAGCAGGCAAACGAATTTCATCATGATGGCAGGACCGATGGCGAAACATTTGTTTACCGTTTCACGTTTGATTACTTCCTCCACGCCTTCAGTCACTAATCCTTTGCGCCCGTATGAGCCGTCGTCTGTCATAATGATTACTTCATCAGAGCTTTCACGCATTTCTTTCTCAAGGATAATTAATTCTTTGGTACGTCCGGCCAATACGGTAATTACGCGGTTGCCGGCAGCTTTCAAAGCCTGTACGATAGGAAGCATCGGAGCAACGCCTACTCCTCCTCCGGCACAGACTACAGTTCCGAAATTTTCAATGTGGGTGGCTTTACCCAGCGGACCAACAACATCTGTAATATAATCTCCTTCGTTCAATTCACAAAGTCGTGTAGAAGAAAGACCAACTTCCTGTACTACCAGTGTGATGGTACCTTTTACGGGATCGGCACCGGCGATAGTAAGTGGCATACGTTCTCCTTTTTCACCGACACGGACAATTACGAAATGTCCGGCCTTACGTGACTTGGCAATCAGAGGTGCCTCTATGACCAATTTAAAGACCTTTTCCGAGAAATGTTCTTTTGAAATAATCTTATTCATTTTGCTATACTATAAGTTCGTTGTTTTTCTGAGTTGATTGTCAAATTGATAATTTATGCAAAGGTAGGATTATAGTTTTTTAAAGACAAAAGAAAAGCCGCCCTTTTGTGAGGGGCGGCTGATCCTATCATGATAAATCCGTTTTTGATTTTGTTGCAGTTTGTTCTTGATGTGAAAAAGAGATTATTTCTTTGTTCTGATTTTATATCCTATCATTCCATAATATAGGATGAAAAGGAAACAGGGAACACAGATCCAGTAGGAGGTCTGGAAGCTAGTTGCATCTTGAACCACACCGCGCACCCATGGCATAACTGCTCCACCGGCAATAGCCATGGTTAGCAATGAAGAGCCGGCTTTGGTGAATTTGCCGAGATCCGCCATTGCGAGAGGCCATAATGCGGGCCACATTAATGAGCATCCTAATGCCATAAAGAATATGCAATAGATTGAAATTTCAGCCGGCATGGTTGCTACTAATGCAGAACCAATGATGGCTATGATGGCACATATTTTCATTGCGGTAGCCTGGCTCAGATATTTAGGGATTAAGGTTGCGCCGCAAATGTATCCTACTACCATACCAATGGAAGGGATAAATCCGTAATTGTCACCCGGCAGCTCCAATGCTTTGGCATATCCGGTTGCAGTTGCCAAGGCTATGGTTTCCACACCTACATAAAGGAAAAGAGCAAGTACTCCTAATAGCAAGTGAGGAAATTGCATGATGGAAGTTTTACCTTCTGCATACGGACAGGCAACCGCTTCTTCCGCATCTGTGGCGGCATCCTCTCCGGCAGCTTTTACTTCAGGCAGTGGAGCCATTAAGGCGATAATGCCTAATACAACGAAAATACCGACAATAATACCAAATGGCTGGAACAAATCTTCCATTTTTATTTGGTCTATGGTTTTGCCGATTACTAAGGTAATAAAAAGAGTAGTAGCAGGCCAAGCCAGTTTGTTGCAAATACCCATGATGGAAATACGTTTTGCGGCAGACTCTATAGGTCCAAGAATAGTTACATATGGATTTACTGACGCTTGGAGTACTGCATTGGCGGCACCACAGATGAATGAGGCGAAAAGAAACCATACAATAGATTCTGTAGCGGCTGCTTGGATGAATAATCCGAAAGCGATAGCGAAAATGATGAATGAAAGAGCCATTGTTTTTTTGTAACCGATGGCTTCAATGCATTTGGTGGCCGGTATACCAAAAATTAGGAATGGAACAAACGTGGCGGCAAGCAGGAGATTGGATTCTGAAGCCGACATTTCCATTGACCGTTCTAATACCGGCATTAGGAAAGAGTTAATGCCCAATGCAAAACCAATTGCAAAAAACATCATGCCTACAAAGGCAAGAGGTACCATGAAATTTTTCTGTGAAGTATTCATAATAATAGGTTAAATGGTTAGTAATCAGGTTGAAATAATAAAAAAGAATGTCATTCTGCATACAAGACAGAATCTGTCGGGAAAGATCGGATTCTGAATAATACTCAGAATGACATTCAATATATGTAATTAGCTGTTATTAGTCAATCATCTCGAATCCGCAATAAGGAACTAATGCTTTAGGGATACGGATACCTTCCGGAGTCTGATTATTTTCTAATAAGGCTGCAACAATACGCGGCAAAGCCAGTGCGGAACCGTTCAAAGTATGGCATAATTCTGTTTTCTTTTCGGCAGAACGGTAACGGCATTTCAGGCGATTAGCCTGATACGTATCGAAATTGGATACAGAACTTACTTCCAGCCAACGCTGTTGTGCTTCCGAATAAACCTCAAAGTCAAAGCAAAGTGCAGCTGTAAAACTCATATCACCACCGCAAAGGCGGAGAATGCGATAGGGGAGTTCTAATTTCTTCAACAGGCCTTCTACATGGTCCAACATTTCCTGATGTGACTGTTTGGAATGTTCGGGTTTGTCAATGCGTACCAGTTCTACTTTTGAGAATTCGTGCAAACGGTTCAACCCACGTACGTCTTTGCCGTAAGATCCGGCTTCACGACGGAAACATTGAGTATATGCGCAATTCTTGATAGGCAATTGTTTTTCGTCCAAAATCACGTCACGATAGATATTGGTTACAGGAACTTCTGCGGTTGGAATCAAGTACAAATCATCTACTTCACAATGATACATTTGTCCTTCTTTGTCGGGAAGTTGTCCTGTTCCGTAGCCCGATGCGGTGTTTACTACCGTCGGTGGCATGATTTCTTCGTAACCGGAAGCGCGGGCTTCATCCAGGAAGAAATTGATTAATGCGCGTTGAAGACGTGCCCCTTTACCTTTATATACAGGAAAACCTGCCCCTGTGATTTTCACGCCCAAGTCAAAATCTATCAAGTCGTATTTTTTGGCAAGTTCCCAATGGGGAAGCGCATTCTTTGGGGAGTTCGGTTTCCATACCGCCCATTTTTTCCACCACATTGTCTTCAGCGCTTACACCTTCGGGCACACTGTCATAAGGAACATTGGGAATGGTGTAAAGCAGGTTGGTCATGTCTTCCTGTGCTTTGTCCATTTCTGCTTGTAAAGCTTTGCTGGTTTCTTTGATTTCGGCTACACGTGCTTTAGCTGTTTCAGCATCTTCTTTCTTCCCTTCTTTCATCAGTTGCCCGATAGATTTGGAGAGCGAGTTCACTTCTGCCAGGTTTTTATCTAATTGATTCTGCGTGCTACGTCTTTTGTCATTGAATGCAAGCACTTGTTCTATCGTTGCTTTTGCATCTTTAAAATGCTTCTTTTCCAGTCCGCGGATTACCTCTTCCGTATTCTCTGTAATTTGTTTAATGGTAAGCATATCTTTTCAGTCTTTTTGATATTTCTTGAATTAATGGACAAAGATAGATAAAAAAATGGTAAGGTGTATGAGTTATTCGTTACTTTTGCATCCGGATTAGAAAATGAAAAGTAAGAAAGATGAATTATCTTGAGATAGCGGGCGCTTTAATCGGTCTGCTTTATTTATGGTTTGAATATAGGGCGAGCATTTGGTTGTGGCCGGTCAGTGTCATTATGCCTGCCATTTATATAGTTGTTTATTATCAAGTGGGTCTGTATGCCGATTCTGTTATCAGTATCTATTATTTGTTGGCTGGAATTTATGGTTGGTGGATGTGGTTGCGCCATACGCCGGATAAAGGGGAGAAGCCTGTTTCCGGCACACCGTCTAAGCTGCTGTTGCCTATGTTTGTTGTGCTGCTTGTGGTGTTTGTGCTGATAGGGATTATTCTCGAAACTTGTACAGATAGTACGGTGCCCTGGTGGGATAGTTTTACAACAGCACTTAGTATTATTGCCATGTGGATGCTTGCACATAAATATGTGGAACAATGGTTGGCATGGCTGGTTGTTGATGCTGTTTCTTGTGGTATCTATATTTACAAAGATTTATATTTCACTTCTTTTTTGTATGGACTTTATGCGGTAATCGCTTGTTTCGGTTATTTGAAGTGGAAACAATTAATGAATTTATCTTATGAAAGAGTATAAATTACCGATAGGATGTGACGTGCCGGAAACAATTATTCTGGCTGATGGTGATTTCCCTTCCCATTCGTTGGCACTGGAGTGGTTGAGGCAGTGTCCTTATGTGGTTTGTTGTGACGGGGCAGCAAATACTTATATTCGTTCAGGTAGAATGCCGGAAGCCATTGTTGGCGATGGCGATTCTTTATTGCCGGATATTAAAGAGCGATATGCTTCGTTGATTCATAGTGAGGCAGAGCAGGAAACAAATGATTTGAGTAAGGCATTTCGCTTCTGCCTGTCACAGGAGAGGAAGCGTATTACTATCATGGGGGCTACAGGAAAAAGAGAAGATCATACAATAGGGAATGTCAGCTTGCTGGCGGATTATATGGAGCAGGCGGAGGTTAGTATGATGACTGATTATGGTATTTTTGTTCCCATAAGGGAGGACAGTATGTTTGAATCTTATATCGGTCAGCAGATTTCTATTTTTAATATGAATAGTACGGCTTTATCTGCCGAAGGGTTGGCTTATCCTTTGTCTGTGTTTACCAATTGGTGGCAAGGGACTTTGAATGAGGCATTGGCCAGGCATTTTATAATCCGAACTGAAGGTAAGGTTTTAGTGTTCAGGGTATTCTAAAAGAAAAGACTCTTCAAGGAATGAAGAGTCTTTCAATTTTTTTATTTTGTAACTGATTATGCTTCTACAGCCGGAACAACAGAAACAGATCTTCTGTCATTGCGACCTACTTTGAAACATACTGTACCATCTACTAAAGCGAAAAGAGTATGGTCACGTCCCATACCGATGTTTTCACCCGGATGGAATTCTGTACCTCTCTGACGAACAATGATGTTACCTGCTTTACAAGCCTGTCCACCAAATATCTTAACGCCTAATCTCTTACTTGCTGATTCACGGCCGTTCTTAGAACTACCGACACCTTTTTTTATGTGCCATTTCTTCTTAAATTTTAAATGATTAAGCAATAACTTGTTTAATAGTTAACTCTGTAAACTGCTGGCGGTGACCGTTCAGTTTTCTATAACCTTTTCTTCTCCTTTTTGTGGAATACAAGTACTTTGTCGCCTTTTACCAGCGGAGATACTACTTCACAAACTACCTTGGCACCTTCTACAGTAGGAGCACCTACAGTTACTGTTCCATTGTTGTCTACCAACAATACTTTTTCAAATTCAACAGTTGCGCCGTTTTCTGCGTTCTGAATGTGGTGTACAAACAGTTTTTTGCCTTCTTCAGCTTTGAACTGCTGACCGTTAATTTCTACAATTTACGTACATCTTTTTATAATATTAAACGGTTTTCTCCGTAAGGTGGAATGCATCACTGCCTTCACTTTTCTACCTCATCGGACTAAATCGGGCACAAAATTACTATATTTATTTATATCTGCAAAGGAAAAAACATCTTCGTTTTTTCTTGTACTCAATGTTTTATTCATATTGCATTTTGTGGATGCGCGATTGTATAAATAAAGGTTTGTGTGATTGTACATTTTATTTACCCCATTGTATAATATAGGCTATCAATACAATGATGCCTATAATGATAGAACAGACTAGCAACAGTCCCAAAAAGCAATACCAAAACATGATTATTGTACGGCAGAAGCTTTTCCACCAGGAAAGTCCGAACAGTTGGCGGTAATCCCAGACAAATAATATAAAGATTGCTTTGTAACTTAAATCAAAAATATCATTCAAATGTGCTGTTCCGGTAAATGGCAGGATCAGTAAAGAAATCCATAAGATTTGGCAGGCTATATAAACTTGTGCAAAAAGTTTTCCGTCAGATTTAGTCTACGTCCGATAGAGGTCCGGCAGAAGCTTAACCGGGTGCTTATTGTAAAAAGAGGGAGCAGAGCAAGGATGCTGAAGGCTTTGTTGCCATGTATCCAACTTTTCATCAGGTTACCGACTGCAGAGAGAAAGCTATTTTCTGTGAAATAATTGTTAGTCATTTCGTTAAAGACATTTTTCATTTCACTTCCGGCTTCGCTCAAATCATTCCAGATATCTTGATCTTCATAGGGATTATCTTGTTGGGCCATGTTTGCCAATATGTTTTTCTTATTTCCGATATGGTTGAGTCTTGTTTGTTGGCTTCTCTTCCTAAAGTGGCCATCCGTAAGCTATCTTGTCTTGCCAAAGTCGTACCAATTTCTTTCATCAGACCTCTCCAGTCATCAATCTCGCCGTTTTTTGCTTTTATTTTTTGTTTAAGCTCCTTTTTTATTTGTTTGCTTATTTCTTTTTTTAGCTCATTGGGGTCTTGATTGCTGAATTTTGCATCGATTTGTGCTTGTATTGATTCTGATAAACTGTGAGTTTGGGCCCACTGTGCACTGTCTGCATAGGTAATACTTTGTCCTAGATAATATTTGGTACAACTGTCTGATGTCTGTTCCTGTTGGTACTTGATGTCGTCCATCAGGCTGGCGATAGTAGGCTCTTCTTCCATTTCCTTTTCCGATAGTTTTATCGCTGCCGGGTCAATGAGTTGTACGCCCATGATGTATAGAGCAGCCAGAACGAACAAGGTTTGAAATGGTTTATAGTAATGTACACGTTTTCCCTTCAGATAATCCCGTATCATGTATCCTGGTCGGTAGAGTAGTTCTATCAGGTTACGGCTGAAACCATGGTCTATGTTAAAGAACCCACTTAAAATATTCTGAAAGGCATTTCGTATGGTAAAACGTGGCGTGTGGCGGTTTTGTCCGCAATGGGGACAATAATTTCCTTGAAACGTGTTTCTGCAGTTCTTACAGACGCAACATGTCGGATTTTCTTTTATTTCATGTTTCCCTCTTATTTGTTTTTGATGGAGCAGTTTGTAGAAGGCTACTATTTTTTGGGGAAAACAGGAAGAATAAAAGAACTTTTCCGGAAAATGTTTGTCTGGTTCGTAAGGGGTGAATTTATGAATTAATGGAAGTAACGAAAGATTGTCTAGTATTTGCCGGTGTGGGTAGACCATCAGTTCTTCGCGGGTTGTCATGCCATTGAGCACACCTACGAAGTCTACTTTGGCTGCTTGGGCGGTTTCTGCGTCCACTGTGCTGTCACCGATGTAGAGTGTTTCGCTTTTCCGGCGATGCAGCCGGCGTAGTGCTTTTTTATACCTTGGGGATCTGGCTTGGCTTGCTTTACATCCTCTCCTCCGATAATAATGTCAAAAAATCTTTCGGAAAATGTTGGTCTACCATTTCGCGGATACGAAAACGGAATTTAGTGGAAATGATACCTATTTGGGCACCTTGGCTTTTCAGTGTTTTCAGCACGGTAACCGTTTCAGGAAAAAAGAAAGTGTTGACAGTCATGTATGTATCTGCTTCCTTTACATATTCTTTTTTATATTCGGCTAATGTTTCGGGAGTAGTGATTCCGCTCAAAATACTGAATGAATCTTCCAGTGTTTTTCCAATGGTGCGTTTTATGGCTTCATCACTGATGCCCGTATGCCCATGGCGTTCCAGTACATTACGAAAGCAGATAACGATGCCGCGTGAAGAATCGGCTAGTGTGTAATCAAAATCAAAAAGGTATGTTGTGTATTTCATTCTTTCAAATTAAATTCATTTTAGTGTAATGAATATATTGTCCGCAAGGATCTTGTCAAGGACGGCCTCCACTTAACCAGTGTTTACGGTAATAATCTTCATTCAGGCTGCTGATTATGACTCCCCGGCTGGTACTGGCATGGATGAACTTATTATCTTTCAAATAAATACCTACATGACTGGCAATCCGTTTTTTTCTGCCGTTATGGAAGAATACCAAATCTCCTTCGCGCAAGTTTCTCTTACTTACTTTATGGCAATCTTGGGTACGTTGGTCATCCGAATTACGTTTCAATTTTTTGTGGTATACCTTTTTATATAAATGTGAAGTCAGTCCGGAACAGTCCACTCCCCGTTTGCTGTTACCACCGCCACGGTAGGGGACTCCCAGCCATGCTGCTGATTCTACGTACAGTTGGTGATTGTCTTTCATGTCAATATCCATATTCAGACGGATGGAGGCACGCGCCAGTTCTTTGTAGTTATAACGTGGGGCAGAGGTACCGCATGAAACCAACAACATGGCCAGTGTACCTAATACCAGCAAATGGAATAGTAGTTTTTCATTCTGTTACATTAAAATAGTCCTCTAATTCCTTTTCGGCGGAATTCCCTTTATTGTCAATATCTCGGATAATCTTTCCGTTTTCCAACAGAGCGATGCGTGGGCATATATCTACTGTGTGGTTCAGATTATGGCTGGATACCAGTATGGTGGCTCCGGTTTCTTCATTATAAGCTTTCAGTAAATGCTTGATAATGGACTGCGAACTAGGGTCCAGAAAGTTGAACGGTTCATCTAGAACCAGTACCTGCGGTTGGTGCAGCATAGCCGAAATGATACCTATTTTCTGTTTGTTGCCTGCCGAATAGTTACGAATCAGTTTTTTTTGTCCGATGACTTCGCCATTCATAAAACGTTCAAACCTAGCGACACGTTTATCTACTTCTTCTTTTGTTAGTCCGTACATTTTTCCTACAAAGTAGAAATATTCTTCGGGGGTAAGATAATCTATCAGGAAACCTTCGTCAATGAAAGCTCCCGTTATATTTTTCCATTCCTCACTCCAGCTCACATCGATGTTTCCGATATGTACACTGCCTCCGTCGGCTTTCAGCAAGTCCAGCATCAGGCGGAACAGGGTCGTTTTTCCTGCTCCGTTATTGCCCACCAGTCCCAACATGTTACCGCTTTGAATGGAGTAATTTTCTATGTCTACAGCCACTTTCGGGCCAAAGTTCTTTTGTAATTGGTTTATTATGATATTCATACGCAATTCGTTTTAACGTGAGTCACGGAAGCCTTCCATATTCTCATAACGGCGCTTCATGAAACGGTTATAGATATTTTTTATCCAAATATTGTGGGTTGCAATCAGTAACAACCCTATAATCATCATGATGATGCAGGCTGTATCCTGTTCAAAGAAAGCCGTCAGAGCTTTGTTGATAATCAAGGGCAGGAAAAAAGCACATGAGATGATAATGGTCTGGAATAAGGAACTTCCCCGATTGCTTCGCATGACATTGGCGTTTAACGGGAGTGTCTTTTTATTGTACACAGCCAGTTGCAGCATCATAGCGAATACGAATCCTGCTGTAAACAGCATATAGGATAGAGCCATGAGGAAGGGTATCTTGCCCTTAGCTACAGGGATCATCATAATCAGGAAAGGGATGAACACGATGATGCAGTTCAGGTAATACTTGGCACGAAGCAAGTTATAGATAGATTCCTTACGGCTCATAAGACCGTCTAGATAGTTGCCCTCAAAAGACATCACTTGCCCCAGGGTCATGATACTTAAAATGGCAAAATTGTATATGCAGATAAAATTTATCATTCCTGTTCCGTCATACACATCCGTGAAGGCAATCAGTGCCGAAAAAGCCAGCATGATGATAAATCCCATGCGGAATTGTGTCTTTACGGTTTTGTTACGGAAACACAGTTTTAGTTCCAGACGTAGATATTCACCTACGTCACCATAGCGGTCCAGGAATTTATATTCGGATACATGCTTCATCTTGGTGTCTTCCACTTTGGCTATTTCATTATAGATGAAGTGTAGCTGTAGCTTGCGATTTACTAGCAGAAGTAACAGAATGGCTGCTATGACACCTAGAAAGGCGAGTATGTTTCCTTCTATAAATCCTTCTCCCAAATTCATCATGAACGTGGAAACCGGGTTTCCTTCGGGAATAAATTCAGTTCCCGCTAATAATCCGTATACTCCGATCGGGAGAAGTATATAAAGCAGTTTCTCATTCAGTAAAGTTTTGCATATCAAATACCAATAACTGTTCATAACCATCAGAAGCCAAATGCCGCACAGATAGCATAGGATGCCCGTGAGTCCGTAGAAACGGATAATCGTAAGCAGAGCAAAAGGTATGATCAGGAAAAACCAGAAGAAATTGTAACTGCTGATTCCGGATTGTAGTAACAGGGTATCCACCAGCTTATTCTTTTTTACCGGCATAAGCAGATAGGGCTTGATCTCTTGCGACATGGCCGGTTGGAGCATGAAGCGTAACAGGAAATCAAGTATCAGAAGATAAATCAACCCTTGGTTCATAATATGGTAAGGTTCCATGCTGGGAAAGATATCTTCAAAAGCAAAGGACAGCATGACCCCGATAAAGATGAGGTATGCTGCCCAAAATGCGACCATAAAGTAAATTAAAAACTTGGCAAAGCGGTTCCTGTCGAATGCAGGATTCCGCTTGGCTGCAAGTTTTTGATTCTGTCTTATAATAGATAGAAGCATAGGCTTGGATGGGATTATTTTGTTTCTTCCGAAGTCATGCTTACTTCTATACGGTTATTCTGCTCCAACAAGGCTTTGGTAAATTCTTGCAGATCTTTAGCGGTAATGCTGTTTACTATGTCTGCGTAGCCGGTGTTCATATCTGTTCCTTCCCAGAAATATTCATCCAGCATATTTACCCAATAACTGTTTTCTTTGGCATTTTCCTTGTATTTCTTCAGCATGAATTCTTTTACCTTGTTCAAGTTTTCGGTGGACGGACCCTCGTTGGCAAATTGGTTCAGTTCATTCAAAATGATATCCGTCATTTTGGCGCGTTTGGCAGGATCTGTATCGAAATAGATTTGCAGAACCGCTTTCTCTTTTGGATATTTGGTCAGACTGCCGAATGCACTTACACCGTATGTCCCACCTTCTTTTTCGCGTACGCTTTCAGTATACATGATATTCAGTATCTGTGAAAGCATACTCATCATGATTTGGTTTTTCAGAGTATATGCACATTTACCATTGTTGATAACCAGTACAGAGGCTTTGGGCGTTTCCAGTTTTTTGCTGAAAATGTTCTTATAGTCGCCTTGGCGCATATCAATGTGATTGTCACGGAAGGTTTCCTTGCGGTTGACAGAAGGCAAAGCTCCCAGATAAGTTGCAATTAACGGCTCTACTTCTTCCGGTTTGATGTTTCCTACAAAGATGAAAGTAAAGTCGCTGGCGTCTTTGAAACGGTCTTTGTACATCTCCATAACTTTGGCATAGTCAATCTTGTCCACCATATCGGCTTTCATACGGATAGTACGCGGATGTCCCATATAGAGGGCTTTTTGCAACGTATCCTGTAAGGCAGTCATGGGGTTGGCCTCTTGATTTGCCAAAGATGCTTGCAGACGGTTCTTGAATGAAGTGAATGCATCATTGTCCATTCGTGGAGCCGTGAATGACAAATAGACTAATTGCATCAAGGTCTCAAAATCTTTGGGTGAGCAGCTTCCGCTCAGCCCCTCTGTATTGCCACCGACAGAAGCACTTACACTCGCTTTTTTACCTGCCAATACTTTCTCCAGATCAACATTGCTGAAGTTACCCAAACCGCCGATACTTGCCACATCATTCATGACATTGATATTGATAATTTCATCATTCGGGAACAAGGAACTGCCACCCGGACTGAAAGCTCTCATTCTGATTTCATCCGCTTTGAAGTCGGTTTGCTTTAAGATAACGCGTACTCCATTGGATAGAGTCAGGATAGTAGAACCGAATGGACCATTTTCCTGTTTTGTAATCTTTCCACCTTGGGGCTTTTCAGAAATCAAAGGTTCATCAGAAACTTTGTCTTCATAAGCAGTCAGTGTTTCAGCTTTTACCTTATTGACAGCAGCCAAAATTTCTTCCTTGGATGGAACTTTTAATCCTTCCTTTTCTGGGAAGAATACATTTACTACCAGATTGCTGTCGGTAACCAAGGCCGGGATCAGACTGTTTACCATTTCCACAGACAGGTTGGGGACGATCTGATTCATAATGGCATATTCATTTTCAATACCTGGAATCGGTTCGTTGTCAATGAAGTGGCGTACATATTCATCCACGTATGCACCGTTTTTCACTTTATTGCGTTCGTTGTATGCAGATTCCAGCATACGCAGATAATCCGCTTTGGCGCGGGCATATTCGGACGCGGTGAAACCAAATTTATGGACCCGTTCAATTTCGCGTACAATGGCAGTTATTGCACTGTCAATTCCATCTTCTTTGCTTGCTACTATTCCTGTAAAGGCATCTTTTGTTTTGGAAATCAGGAATTCTTGGTCGCTGACTTGAGCGAAGATGAAAGGAGGATTGGCTGTTTGGGTCAGTTCGTTCAGACGGGCGTTCAACATATTTTCTATCATGGATTTCATGTAGTTCACTACCAGATAATCCATGTTTCCCTTTTGTTCATTAGGAATAGCTTCATGTTTGTAGCATAAATAAGCTACTGGGTTTGCCTGTTCTTTATCTGTTTCTATTGCTACAATAGTTTCCTTATTGTCGGGAACTTGGAAGTATTCTCGTTCTGCCGGGTTGTCTGGCATTTTAATAGGAGAGAATATCTTCTTAATCTTTGCCTCAATCTTGTCTACATCTATATCGCCTACTACGACAATACCCTGTTGGTCCGGACGATACCATTTTTCATAATAATCGCGTAATGCCTGATAAGGGAAATTGTCTACTACTTCCATAATGCCGATGGGAAGCCTATAGGCATATTTACTTTCCGGATAAAGGGTAGGGAGGGCTTTTTTCGTACATACGCATCATAGCGTTTGTGCTGGTACGCCATTCCTCATGAATCACACCGCGTTCGCTGTCTATTTCCTTAGGATCCAGTGTCAGGTCGTCGGCCCAGTCATGCAAAATCAGCAAACAAGAATCTACAACGCCGTCACGTATCACGGGAACATTGGAAATATTGTATACGGTTTCATCTATGCTGGTATAAGCATTCAGGTTTTCACCGAATTTCACCCCTATGCTTTCCAGATATTGGATGAGGGTTTTGTCGGGAAAGTTTTTAGTCCCGTTAAAGCACATGTGTTCTAAGAAGTGTGCCAAGCCTCGCTGGTTGTCTTCTTCCAAAATGGAACCTACTTTTTGAGCGATGTAGAAAATCGGCTCCTTTTTTCCGGGAGTTCGTTGTGACGGATGTAATAAGTCAATCCGTTGTCCAATTTACCGATGCGAACGTTAGGGTCCGTCGGGATGGGAGGCATTTGCTGTTGTGCAAAGCCCACCGACACGCTGCCTAGAATAATCCAGGCAGCTGCCATCTTCCTTAGAAAATGTGTCATAGTGTTTGTTGTGGGGTTAGTTTGTTTTTATTATAATAAGTCGTTGGCAGATAGGTATCTTTCTGCTTCTATGGCAGCCTTGCAGCCACTTCCGGCAGCAGTGATAGCCTGACGATAATGCGGGTCGGCCACATCACCGGCAGCGAACACACCGGGAACCTTCGTACGCGGAGTACCTGCTTCTGTTATAATGTAGCCTACTTCGTCTGTGTCCAAATAATCCTTGAAAATGTCTGAATTGGGTTTATGGCCGATAGCCAGAAAGAATCCGTCAATAGGCAAGTCATAACGTTCTTCGTTGCATTCACCCTGACGCTTTACCAAATGAACACCTTCTACGCCATTCTCTCCGTATAAGCCGACAGCGTTGTGCTCGAACAGTACCTTGATGTTAGGATGGTTCATAACACGTGCCTGCATAATCTTGGATGCGCGTAAGAACGGTTTGCGTACAATCAGGTAAACCTGTTTGGCCAGTCCTGCCAGATAGACAGCCTCCTCGCAAGCAGTGTCACCGCCACCTACTACAGCTACGGTTTTCTTGCGATAGAAGAAACCGTCGCAGGTGGCGCAGGCGCTTACACCCATTCCGGCATATTTCTGTTCGTCTTCCAGACCTAGATATTTGGCGGTGGCACCTGTGGATATAATTACAGTTTCTGCCTCAATCACTTTTTCGTCATCAATGGTGATGCGGTAAGGACGTTTGCTCAGGTCGGCGGAAGTTGCAATACCATTGCGGATATCCGCGCCAAAACGTTCTGCTTGTTTGCGCAAATCCTCCATTAGCTGGGTACCGCTGATACCTTCGGGATATCCGGGGAAATTCTCCACCTCGGTAGTGATGGTCAACTGGCCTCCGGGCTGTAAGCCTTCATATAAGACCGGAGCGATGTTAGCGCGTCCTGTATAAATGGCTGCGGTATAGCCGGCAGGACCTGAGCCGATGATAAGGCATTTAACTTTTTCTGTACTCATAATACTTATTTCTTTACTTAATTTAATTTGATGAATATTATATTATCTCTCTATCTTGAACTCTGTTTGCTATCGTAAGTCTATCACTTCAGCGTTTGGGAATTTCTTTTTATCAAACTTGAATGTCACATTGTCCAGCGGCTGGTTGGTTTGGTAAGAAGTGACGATAATCTCATTTGCCGATTTATTACTTTGTTCTACCTTTATATATAAAGGCTGATATGTTTGGGAAACGAACAAGGTGATGGATGTGATATCCTGTTTATTCTCCGGAGTCAGTATCACTTCAAACCCCTGTTTGCCGTTACGGCTTTTGATCCCTGTATACTTATAATTATATCCGCTTTTGTAAATGGATAACAGTGCATAAGGATTGATGGTTTGCAACTCTTCCGGGGTAGGATTGCTCACATTCACTTCTTCGCTGCTTTCCAGATAACTCCATTGCGTTGTTCCGTCAAACCAGCTTTGTATTCCGCCACTGTTCAGATAGAACCGGTTGCCTTTTAGCAATAAGGTTCCATTTCCTGTCCCTCCAAAGGTGGCACGGATGCCTCCGGCCTGTTGCAGGGCATTGGCGGTTTTGTCCAATATCTCCCGTGCCTGTTTGTCCTTTTGTGCGGATAGGCTGACTGAAAGGAAAAGGATTAATACCAGTAAATATGTTCTTTTCATTTTTATCATAACATTATTAAACAACTTATTGTTGCAGATTGTTCAATTTCATTTCCAGGTCTGTTTCATCCATGCAGAGTACGTCACGCGCCTTGCTTCCTTGAGTGGGGCCAACAATTCCAGCTTTTTCCAGTTGGTCCATGATACGTCCCGCACGGTTATAGCCGATAGAGAACTTGCGTTGGATTAATGAGGTAGAGCCTTGCTGGTGAATCACGACCAGTCTGGCTGCGTCTTCAAACATAGGGTCTAACCGGTTCATGTCTACTTCGCCAACGCTGCTTTCACTCTCTTCGCCTACATATTCGGGCAACATGAATGCGGTGGTGTATCCTTGTTGTTTACTGATGTAATTGGCTATTTTTTCCACTTCAGGAGTATCCACGAATGCACATTGCACACGTACCGGATCATTACCTTGCAAGTAAAGCATATCTCCCTTACCAATCAGCTGTTGTGCTCCCGAACGGTCCAGAATAGTACGTGAGTCCATCATGGCAGCTACACGGAAGGCAACACGTGCCGGGAAGTTAGCTTTGATAGTACCGGTAATAATGTTCGTTGTCGGACGCTGGGTCGCGATAATGGCATGTATGCCTACTGCACGTGCCAACTGGGCGATACGGCAGATTGGTAATTCCACTTCCTTACCCGCAGTCATAATCAGGTCACCGAACTCATCAATGATAATCACTATGTAAGGCATGAAGCGGTGTCCTTTTTCCGGATTCAACTGCCGGTTGATGAATTTCGCGTTATATTCCTTAATATTACGGCAACCGGCTTTACGCAGCAAGTCGTATCGGCTGTCCATCTCTATACATAGTGAGTTCAAGGTTTGTACCACTTTGGTAACATCGGTGATAATCGCGTCTTCTCCATCCGGCAGCTTGGCCAGAAAATGCTTCTCAATCGGAGCATAGATAGCGAACTCCACCTTCTTGGGGTCTACAATTACAAACTTAAGTTCTGCCGGATGCTTCTTATATAATAAGGAGGTGATGATGGCATTCAACCCCACGGACTTACCCTGACCGGTAGCGCCGGCTACCAACATGTGGGGGGCTTTTGCCAAGTCCGACCATAAAGACTTCGTTCGTAATGGTCTTGCCTAATGCCACAGGCAGCTCATAGGTGGTTTCTTGGAACTTTTTGCTGTTCAGGATGGATTTCATCGGTACAATGCGCGGATTGGCATTCGGAACCTCAATACCGATAGTGCCTTTGCCCGGTATCGGAGCAATGATGCGGATACCCAGTGCCGACAAAACTTAATGCGATATCATCCTCCAAGTTCCTGATTTTAGAGATACGTACCCCCTCTGCCGGAGTAATTTCGTATAATGTGATGGTAGGACCTACACTTGCCTTGATGGAACTGATTTCAATACCGAAGCTACGTAAAACCTTGATGATGCGGTCTTTGTTGGCGTTTTGCTCTTCCATGTCAATATTAGGACCATCATCTTCATATTCATTTAGCAAATCCAGACTAGGGAATTTGTAGTTTTCCAAATCCAGACGAGGGTTGTATGGTGGAAGTACGGGACCTTTGTACGCCTCGTCTTCTTCATTTGTTTCTTCACTGATTGAAAAATCAGGTTCATCTGTATTTTCAACTTCCTCTTCTTCGTTTGTGTAGGCAGGTTCTTCTATCACTGCCGGTTCGGTAACCTGCTTGCTCTCAAAAGGGAAGGGCACTTGTTCTTCCACTTCCTCTTCTTTCTTTGTCGGTTGTTCTAATTCGAAATCTACGATAGCAGGACCGGGATTAGAGAATTCTTTCCTGGATTCTTCCTTCCGGGGAGCTTCTTTAATCGGATTTTCTTCAGTTGCAGAAATTGTTTGATCCTCTTTTTTCTTTCGTCTGAAGCTGGGACGCAGTGCTTTACGGATAACCAGTATGGTTTCGTTACTTAAATAGATAAAGAACAATAGTGCCGCTATGAACAGCAATAATCCCAAACCTGGAATCCCAATTTGTGAAATCAGCCAATTGCTTACATTATGTCCGTGCAATCCCCCCGGATAGATAAAACTATCCCCAAAGGTGCCGTCAAAAATAAATCCCAATGTGATAGAGAACCAGATGAGCAGGATAGAACAGGACATAAACCATTTCCAGATACGGAACTGGTAAGCTTTCATTAATTTCATACCCACTACGGCCAGGAATAAAATGATAAAATAAGCAGCTAAGCCGAAACATTCGTTTATAAGGAATTCGGCAAGTTGTGCACCGCGTGCTCCGGCGTAATTTTTTACATGATTGGCGGTTTGCATCAGTTCACCCGGCTGCTGATTATCCAAAATACTTTGGTCGGCGGCCCCCGTAAAGAAGAAAGAGGTAAATGCCAGTAACAGATAAACTGCAAAAATTACACTGATCAATCCGATTACAAAATGTGTGGTTTCGTTCTTTAAAAAAGCGGAGAATCGTTTGGTAGATACCTTTTTAGGCTCTGTCTCCTTATCTGATTTTTTCTTTGCCATAGGTCTTCGTTCTATTTATTATTTCGCAAATGTACATGAAAAACATTAATTATTGCCTTATTTAATCTCTTTTTTCTTAACTTTGCGATTCAATTTTAATGTTTATGGAAAAGTACAGTCAGGTGATATTTGACAAAAATACAGTAGAGTTTGTAACGGTAGCCGCCGAATTTTGTGGCTTTCTGGAACGTGCCCGTGATATGAAACGCTATGACTTTGTAGATACCGCCTTAAAAATACTTCCGTTGCTTTATTTGAAAGCGACTTTGTTGCCTCCGTGTGAGCCGATAGGAGAGGACGAACCCGAAACCTTCGTTACTGAAGAAGATTATGAACTGATACGTAGGGCTATAGCCGGTGTGTTAGGAGCCAAGGATGATTATCTGGAAGTGTTCTTGCCGGATATGGTGTACAGTGACACGCCCATCAAAAAAATGTATTTCAGAGGATTTGGCAGATATCTATCAGGATTTGAAGGACTTTATCAGTGTGTTCCAACTGGGACTGAATGAGACGATGAACGATTCTTTAGTGGTCTGCAAGGAACATTTCAGAGAGTTTTGGGGACAACGGCTGGTAAACACTATGCGTGCTTTGCATGATGTGAAGTACAGCCCTGCCGATGATGGCGAGGAGGAAGAAATGGAAGATGAGAATTCATTATTATGAAACAAATAAGGAAAACGATTACTAAAGCCGAGATAGCAGCAATGCCCAAGGTGCTTTTTCCGGGACGCATCTTCGTGATTTATACCGAGAGTGAGGCCGAAAAAGCGGTAGCCTATTTGAAAGATCAACGCATAGTGGGAGTGGATACGGAAACACGCCCTTCTTTTAAACGCGGTACTACCCATAAGGTAGCTTTGTTGCAAATATCTACGCAAGATACCTGTTTCTTGTTTCGCCTGAACCGGATAGGTATGCCTGATTCTCTGCAAGAGTTTTTGATGAGCGATACCTTGAAGATAGGTTTGTCTCTGAAAGACGATTTTAACTCGTTGCGGAAGCGTGAGGATGTGCATCCCGACCGGGGAAACTGGATAGAGTTACAGGACTATGTAGGACGATTCGGCATAGCTGACCGGAGTCTGCAAAAAATCTTCGCCAATTTGTTTGGCCAGAAGATTTCAAAAAGCCAGCGTCTTTCCAATTGGGAGGCGGAGGTGCTCAGCGAGGGACAGAAACTATATGCAGCCACGGATGCGTGGGCTTGTGTGGAAATTTACAATTGCCTGACGGAATTGGAACGTACGGGCGGTTATGAGATAACAGAGGAAGAACCAATAGAAACAACAGTAAATACAAATGGCTTATAAGAAAGTATACCTGAAACCGGGTAAGGAAGAGTCGTTAAAGCGTTTTCATCCGTGGGTATTCTCCGGAGCTATCCAGCGCATTGAGGGAGAACCCGAAGAAGGCGAGATAGTGGATGTGTACACTTCGAAGAAAGAGTTTATAGCTTGCGGGCATTTCCAGATAGGAAGTATTGCCGTGCGCGTGCTCTCTTTCAAGGAAGGTGAGATTGATCATGAATTTTGGAAGCATAAACTGGAAGTGGCATACGATTTGCGCCGCAGTTTGGGTTTGGCCGGTAATCCTGCAAACAATACTTACCGTCTGGTTCATGGCGAAGGAGACAACTTGCCGGGCTTGATTATTGATGTATATGATCATACAGCTGTGATGCAGGCACATTCGGCCGGAATGCATGTTTACCGTATGGAGATAGCCGATGCCTTGTCCGAGGTGATGGGGGATGTAGTCCGGAACATTTATTATAAATCAGAAACCACATTGCCTTTCAAGGCGGATTTGGGACCGGAGAATGGTTTTATCAAGGGGGGAAGCTCCGAAAACATAGCGATGGAATACGGCTTGAAATTCCATGTGGATTGGCTGAAAGGTCAGAAAACAGGCTTTTTTGTGGATCAGCGTGAGAACCGCCATTTGTTGGAGCGTTATGCCAAAGGGCGTAATGTATTGAATATGTTCTGCTATACAGGAGGCTTCTCTTTCTATGCCATGCGTGGAGGCGCGAATCTGGTACATTCGGTAGACAGTTCGGCAAAAGCTATTGATCTTACCAATATGAACGTGGAATTAAATTTTCCGGGTGATACCCGTCATAAGGCGTATGCTGAGGATGCTTTTAAATACCTGGTCGTATGGGGGATCAATATGATTTGATAATTCTTGACCCTCCTGCATTTGCCAAACACAAGGATGCTCTCCGCAATGCATTGCGCGGCTATACGAAATTGAACGCTAAAGCATTTGAGAAAATCAAACCGGGAGGCATTCTGTTTACTTTCTCTTGTTCGCAGGTGGTGGATAAGGTGAATTTCCGTAATGCGGTATTTACAGCTGCCGCACAAAGCGGACGTAGTGTGCGTATTCTGCATCAATTGACCCAGCCGGGAGATCATCCCGTAAATATTTACCATCCTGAAGGAGAGTATTTGAAAGGGCTGGTGCTGTATGTGGAATAATTTGATTCGTTTGTATAATCATATGTAGTACAAAGGCGATTTTTTACAGAATTTGTAAACTGTAAAAGCGCCTTTAAAATTTAAATGATGTTAATTGAAAGCAAATAATTGTAGTGTTGTTATGTTTGATAACATAAAACTATTTATCTTTGCACTGTGTTTTTCATGGTATTAGATTTAAGGTTAATGAAGATTGGGTGTCTGGGATAGATACCCTTCCTTTTTTTATATATGATATAGGCCGATTTTTTTAGGCTTCTTCTTCCTGAAAAAGAGATTTGCTCTGATTTTTTCTTTCACTTCTTACATTTTCTCTTTTGGGGTGACAGCCCTCTGTTGGTTCTTCTTCAATGCTGGCGGCATAGTTCGTTCTGCCTGGGTTTAAAGCTTTATATACGCTCTCCTAAGTCTTTTCGGGCTGATGATTAAGGGGATTTGTATGCTTATGTAGTACAGACTCCGGCAGTGGACTGTACAGTCGCCTATAGTAGACTGTATAGTCTATTCCAATCGTCTGTACAGTCCACTGCCGGAGTCTGTATTAGGTGGCTGGAAGAAAAAGCTTAATGTAACAGAAGAAAATGCTTAGATGACGGGTTATAACATCTTGGTAATTATAGTGTTGGTATAAACATGAAAGTAGTATAAATGGGTTGCCTCAATCATGAAGCTCACGGTGGCGCGTTATATAGAAACAGGAGGTGCTGAAGTAATTTCTGATATATTTTAACTGTGCCAGTACAGGATATAATTTTCGTGGCCGCAGATGGAACTTTTGTTGGTAGTGTGGGTTGATGAACCATAATTGTCTGTCGGTTATTTCGTATCCATACTTTTCAGCAAGTTGTTCAAAGGTGTCTATGGTCATGCGGCAGCGTTTGATGTCTGATAATTCTTCAATACATGATGGTGTTTCATGGAAACATCTGAGCAGAAACCGATAGAGTATACCGGGACATAAATGAATGAAAGGGAGAGAGGAGACGAACCGGTTGTGGCAAATTTGCTGATGTCCGCCAAATGGCATTTGCCAAGACGGGAATCCCCAGAATATGATGCCTCTCTTAGCTAGAAGAGGAGAGAGGCAACGGAAGAATTCTTCTTTGTTACTGATGTGTTCAATAACATCGTGTATCAGGATGAGTTGGTAACGGGAAGCTGAGGAAAAGTTGAAGAAATCCGTTGTGGTGAATTCTCCTTTGTAGCCGGAGGCGGTGAAGAAGGTTTCTGCCTGGTGTATGCGACTGGCTGCACGGTCTATTCCTGTTACCTTGCAGCCTAGTTCGGCAAAGGGAAGCAGGTTGCCTCCTTCTCCGCAACCTATTTCCAGTATGTGGGTGGAAGGGCTGAGGGAGATAAATTGTTTCACATAGTCTATATAGAAACTACGGGACGTATTCGCCAGCTCGTTAAAATAACATTGTCTGTCTTTATGTCTTTTTTGCATGGTTGTTTTTTTATCTTATAGATACAAGGATGGACAAAAGACTGCATGAAGTTTCCTTAATAATTCCAGCGCACCCCCAATTGCAGGTTGAAATGGAGCGGGTGTTTGTCACGTATGGTGTTTTTAAAGCTGCCGTCCTTGAAATAAAAAGCTGCTCCGGGCTCTATGAAAGCACCTAGGGTGGGATTTATATTATATTGTATTCCCAATGCGGCGTGTATGGAGAATTGGAACGGTTTTATTTTCAGATTCTCTGTACTGGAATAGATTTTCTCTTTCTGAACGATGAAATCTTGTTCCAGTTTACCCGAAACGGATTTGTCTATTGTGCCTCCTCCTGTGGCATAAAAGGAAAAGGTGCGGGTGGTATAAAGCCGGCGGTCTAATTTCACGGACAAGCCTATGTAGTGGAGCTTTTGTCGTTTAACCCACTTGGAATCTTCTCCTATGGAACTTTCGGACGACAGATAGGTGTATTGCAGTCCCGCGCTGACCCCCCAGTGCCTGCTTATAGATTTACGGAGCGAAAGCTCAATGCTGACGGGGAGATTATAATGGGTATATTCTGTCATGGGCCGTCCCGTGTTGTCATTTGCTATTTGTAGTAGAGCTTCGTAAGCTTGTGCATCGGGAAAGTCCGATGGATATTCCTGCAAATAGTCTTTGAAGTCACTCCAATACATAATTTCATCCTTATGAGAACTCCCTATGTCTCCCCGGGAAAAAGTTTTGTTTATGAAGCCGGTACTTGCTCCGTTATTGCCGGCAGATATGGCAAGTGCCAAAGTATATCCGGAACGCTTATACGGTAATGCAAAGTGCTTGTGTCCGGAAGGGCGCTTGTGTACAGATTCTGTATCCCGGATTGTATCTTGTACCGGGGGCATACATTCTGTTTCTATATTATTTGCCGTATCGGTGTGGATACTGTTTGATTGGCGGTCTTGTCAAGGAAGCTGTCTTTGATTTGGTCCTGTCCTGTAACAGTTTGTTTTCAGGCATAATGGAAAGGCTGCCTGTAATGCTTCTTGGCTGGTATGCCGGTAAGGATACAACAGGTGAGGATGCTTTATGTTTTTCTGTCTGTAAAAAATAAAAAGTAGTGGCAAAAGGTATGAATATCAAGAAGAAAACGGCTGCTATACGCATCGTTTTTCATCCTTCTTCTCTTATGTAGATAGGGAGTGAAAAATTCCGTTTGAAAATGATTCCAATCATTTCCTGGGAGTGGCTTTTCGTATTCGTTAACCCGTTGTTTCAAGTGGTCTATCCACGGTTCTTCTTTCTGTTTCATAATGATTGTCGAGTTAAGTATTCTTTAATTTTCTGAGCAAGTATACATTTGGCGCGGTACAGTTGTGAGGAGGATGAATGTTCGTTAATGCCTAATGTCTTCGCAATCTCCTTATGAGGCATTTCCTCGAATACGGCCAAGTTCAGTATGGTGCGATAGCCTGTCGGTAATTCAGCTATGAATTTCATCAGGGTTTCAATAGGAATTGAAATCATATCTTCTTCGTCCACAGGTTGCATGTTTTCTTCCAGGTCATCTACAGAAAGGAAATGAGCTGTTTTTCTGTTTGCGGAGATGGTGCAAGGAGGTGGTTACCATGATACGGGTGATCCAGGATCTGAATCCATGCAGGTCGGTGGCATGTAGCTGGCCGATGGCGGAAAATACTTTGACGAATCCATCGTGCATGACGTCCAGTGCCGAATCTTCGCCTACATAGCGATAGCACACTCCATACATTTGGCGGGAGAAGAGCCTGTATATGGTTTCCAAAGCTTCCCGCTTTCCGGCTTTACATCCCTCTATTAGTTCTGTGTCATTCATTCTTCTTTTGTCATGTTATTATATGAAGATACAGGAGAGGGTAAAAGACTGCATGGAAACAGAAGTTTTTCTGAAAATAAATGTAAAAAGAAGATAATTGTCTGCATTTGTTAGGTTAAAACAAAACAGATGAAAAATATGAGAATACAACTTTATGCAACACTGGCTTGCTTTCTTTTAACTTTGGTCACAACTTACGGGCAGGGCTGAAAACCTTATGTGGAAGCAGGGATGAATGATTGTATGGCGAACGTTCATTGTTTATAATCCGTACTGCATATGGTTCGGAAGCGGAAAAGATAAATCTGCTTGCAGGATTGTTGCAGAAGGCAGGATTACAAGGCGAGATTAAGGTTGCCTGTGGAGTGGAAGCACTAGGTCGTTTGTTTGGGCTTAAGCGTTATCAGTCAGTTGTTTATGGATTTTCTATCATAGCGGGGCAGACAGGAATATCAGCCTGTCAATACGCTGGATGGTAAAAAGATGGTTTTGAAAGAGAGGAAGCGACAGGGTAAAAATTGGTTGAAATGGTTGAAAAGTTGGTCATCCTTTGAAAAAGGGAAGGCCGGCTTTTCTTATTTTCCATCGGAGGATTTACATTTGTGGTATTTAAAACCTATAAAATGAATGATATGAAAGGAAAACAGGGTCTGGTTTGTATGGGCTTGTTGCTGGTGCTCTCTTCTTGTCACACCGGTAAGCAAATCACAGCTTCTGGATTACAGCGGAAGGATTTTCAAACAGAAGTGAATGGGCAGCATACCGATTTATTTACATTGAGCAACAAGCAGGGGAATGGAGGTCTGTATCACAAACTATGGGGCACGGGTGGTTTCTATCCTTGTCCCCGACAGAAATGGAAAACGGGAGGATGTGGTGTGCGGATTTTCCACGATTACTGAATATATGGAGCAACGGCAGAAATTTTGGTTCTACGGTGGGGCGTTATATAGGACGTATTCTGAATGCGCGTTTCACGCTGGATGGAGTAGAGTATAAGCTGGTCCCTAACAATGGGAAGTCCGGCATATATCACATGGAGGGAATCCGGTTTTGCCGATAGGAATATGGAAAGTGGAGCAGGCAGATACACATAGGGTCCGTCTGTCTTATCTCTCTCCTGATGGAGAAAATGGTTTCCCCGGAAACCTGAAAGTGACGTTGGTCTATAGTCTTGGTGAGGATGATAATGCGTTGGATTTGACATACGAGGCAACTACGGATGCACCCACGGTACTTAATCTTTCCCATCATTCTTTTTTTAATATTTCGGGAAATTTTACGAAAAGCGTGGAGGACCAGCAACTTTGGGTAGACGCAGATCGTTTTACTCCATACGATGATAAGAAATGTGTTACAGGAGAATATCTTCCGGTGGCCGGTACTCCCCTTGATTTTCGTATGCCGCATACTATCGGAGAATGTATAGATGCGGATCATCCCCAATTGAAGGTGGTAAACGGATATGATCATACTTGGGAATTGAATACGAAAGGAGATGATACAAGGCCGGCTGCCTGGGTGTATGATCCAGCAAGCGGGCGTAAGATGGAGATCTTCACCACCGAGCCGGGAATGCAAATTTATACCGGTAATGGACTGAAAGGAAAAATGACTGGTAAAAGGGGGATAGCTTATCCTTTCCGTTCGGCGGTATGTTTCGAAACGATGCATTTTCAAGATAGCCCCAACCAGCCCGGATTTCCTAGTACTGTACTCCGTCCGGGAGAGGTCTTTCGTAGTCATACGGTTTATAAGTTTGAATAATTGGTGCATCCGTCAACTGGCTGATGTGCCAATTAGCGGTGCTATATATGCCCATACGGTTATTGGTATATTGGTAAATTGACATGTCAGCAAATTTTTTTTGCATTTTGATGTAACGTTTCCCTACCTCTATGTGTCATACTAGTGAACATGGAACAAAATAGATTTGAAATAGAGGCAAAACGAATGCGGCCGGCTTTGTTAAGAATGGCTATCCGTTATCTGGAAGACTCCGATGAGGCAGAAGATGCAGTACAAGATGTACTGTTGAAACTTTGGTTTCTTCGCGACCGTCTGGACCAATATCGTAGCGTGGATGCACTGGCTATTGTTATAACCAAGCATTTGTGTATTAATCGTTTGCGAGGTATTCGAATAGAGAAAGTCGATTTGGAGCAAGGCATCAGCATTGGTGGAGGTGAAAACCCTGAAATGAAACTGGTAGAGGAAGAGAATATGCAGGAGATACTGGAAGTAATAGGTACTTTGCCTGACTTGCAACAGTCTATTCTCCGCATGAAGCACTTGGAAGGTTTCGAAGTAGAGGAGATAGCCCGTCTCACAGGAAGTACGCCGGTGGCGGTACGAACCAATTTGTCGAGAGCTAGAAAAAGAGTAAAAGAACAATTTATGATACACAGTAAGGTATGGAATTAGATAAGAGGAATATAGAAGAATACATTAACCGTTTCCTGGAAGGGGAGACCACGAATGCCGAGGAGCAGGCTATTTATCGCTTCTTCCATACAGGGGATGTACCTTCTCATCTGATGGGATATGCTCCGATGTTTGCCTGGTATGAGGGAGGTATGCAGGGAGAACCGGGTATGTCGCAGCCAGACGGTCAGGAGGAGGTTGCCGGAGGGAAGAGATCGGAAAAGATACCGGTGGTTGGAAAAGAAGGCTTTTATCAGCGTATTCCGGTAGCTGTCTGGAGTGCCGGTATAGCGGCAATGATGGTCATTGCGCTGGGGTTAGGCTTGATTTTCTATTCGGAGAACCAAGCAGGCGGAAGTGGTGAATGGTCGTGCTACGAAGGTAGTTATGTGGAAGTGGGAGGCAAGCGAATTTCGGATGTGAAACAGATTATGCCTTGTATTATTGAAACACTGGAAGAGGCGGAACGGGTGGAGAAACTGGCTCAGGAGCGTGTGGAGGAAATTTGTCGTTCCGAGAAAGAGATAGAAGAAAAGGAATTATTGGTAAGCGAATAAAAAACATAAAAAAAATAAGATATGAAAACAAGATTTATTTTAGGAAGTGCATTGGCGGCTGTTTTGCTGGTGTGGGGTGGAACAGGTAAGGTTATGGCCCAGAAGAATATTGATAAAATGGCGGCGGAACTGGAAAAACGGGATGATGTGGCTATCAACTCTGTAACGAAACGTGACCCTAAAACCCGCAAAGTGGTGAAGGTGGTGAAAAGTTTCTCGTTAAAGGATGAGAATATAGGTGCAAGGTTGATTGAGGCTTTCGAGAAGGATGAGGAATATGCCGAAACTGCCATCAAGGATATGCCGAAGGGAAGAGGCAAGGCGCAGAAAGCGAATTTTACGTTCATTTATAAGACGGATAATGAGAAACGTACTTACACCCTTAATGTCAAAGAAAGCGGAAGTGTAAGCATGACCGTCATTATCAGTCCGATGAAGGATGGGCAAGAAGTGGGTTCTGTTGTCCTTGACTCGGAATATTGGGATTCGTTCAATGAGCAGATGGCCGAATTAGGGAATAATCTAAGGGATTCCGGTATAGAGGTGCGCCAAATGAGTCGGGAAGAGATGGAGAAGATGCAGGAAACTATCCGCCAGTCATTGAAAGGACTGGATGCTTATGCCATAGCTGAATAGATGATGGCATTATTTTTACACGAACACAAGATAATAAAACACTCTCTTTTGGTTAGATTCACAAAAAACTTTTTTAATTGTCTTGCCTTTCCGGAAGTTGTGAACTGCCGGAAAGGCTTTGTTTTTTAGATGAATCTCCAT
>ENA-OQCU01000217-OQCU01000217.1-human-gut-metagenome-genome-assembly--contig:-NODE-217-length-30695-cov-4.479750_pt1 | contig 30695 bp, 29 predicted proteins | sample MGYA00242504_ERZ504590 | MGnify/ENA primary metagenome ERZ504590 (study PRJEB26092, sample SAMD00036318) | human gut metagenome | host: Homo sapiens | study: EMG produced TPA metagenomics assembly of... | reverse complement strand
TCAATACATAGCATATCAGAGAACGGCAGGAAACCAGTTAAAAAATTTCTGCCAGTGCAACGGTACTTCTCACCTTGAAAGTAGAAGTACAATCTCCATACAATAGAATTACTATTTCCTATAACCGTAAAGGTCACAGAGCCTTTGCGGTTTTTCTTTTGTCGATTTTTGTTGGAAAGTGCCGTAGGGCTGTTTCTGATATGCGGTGTCGTTCTCCGCCTCTCCATCTGGATTTTTTACATTTCAAAAATTCAGATGGGAGGTATTTATGGTGAAATATGCACCAAGAAAGGTATATATCAGAGAAAGTGGCGGCTATGTGGAATTATCCTACACGGAGTTCTGCCGTTGCAGGGAATCCGACCAGACCTATATGGACAAGCTGTTTATCCCCATTCAAGGCTGTCTGCTTGAAGTCGTGAGGGAGCAATACACAGACTTCTACCGTGACAAGGAACGGTGGCGTTATCTGCAAAAATTAGATACAAAGAATAGACTGCTATCTCTCGACGGATTTACGGACAGCGAGGGGAATCCTCTGGACTTTATCACTGATGAAGCGGTGGACATTGCAGAAACCGTTGTCAATGCGGTCATGGTGGACAGGCTGAAAGCCGCCCTGCCTTTGCTGTCGGATAGTGAACAGGAGCTGATACAGGCAATCTTTTTTGACGGACTTTCCGAGCGTGAAGTCGGGGCGAGGTTGGGCATAACCCAGAGCGTTGTAAACAAACGCAAAGCCAGAATCCTAATAAAACTAAGAAAGATAATAGAAAATTAAAATTTAAGGCGTTCAGCCCCCTTGTTTTTTCCTTTGGGAAGATGAGGGGGCTTTTCTCTGCCCTCTCAATCAATTCTGATTGGAGGAAGTAAGAATGGCATACAACCACGGACGGGAGGACAGGAAATGGCGTATCTGGAAAGAAGCGGAGGAAAAGCTGCTGCGTGAGTGCGGCGTTGATGAAGCGACCATTGAGCAGATACGCATGGCGGACAGGGCAGACTTCAATTCCAACAGGCGGTTTTACCGATGGACGAATGACGTTGCGGAATATCTTGAGGACATGGCAGGCAGGGAGCGGCAGGCGGAAGTGGGTACGGTTGCGGAGTTACTGGAAGAGATTGAGAGCGAAAATCTCTATCAAGTATTAGTCACGGTGGACGGGCGTACCTTGAAAATCGTCCTGCTGAAAATGCAGGGGTATTCCACAAAGGAGATTGCCCCGCTTGTGCATTTGACGACTGGTGCCATCTATGCGAGGTTAGACCATCTGCGGAAGAAGCTGCGGAAAATTTTATAGCTTCTAAAACAGCCTGCCATCCTGCGGGCTACTGGGTGAGGGATGGAAATCCCCTCACTCATTTTTTGCAGGAGGACAACAGGATGGCATACAGGGTTAAGGCATACACGCTTCGGGAGGAATCCACGGAAAGCGGCACAAGGTATTTTATCAGCTTTAAGGACGGGCAGGGCAAATCCCACGAGTTGGAAGTGTCGGAACAGTTCTTTATGGAGTTTCGGCAGATGGAGCGCAGGAACAGGAATCTTTTCTAATGGGACGAGCGGCACAGGGAGTTTAACGAGGTATGGGACGAAACCCTTTACAGACGGGCGTTGCGTGTGCCTAAGAGCCTTGATGAACGCATGGTTGAGGAAGAACGGAATGAAACGCTCTATAAGGCGGTTGGGAGCCTTCCAGAGATACAAAGGCGGCGTTTCCTGCTCTACTACGAGTATGAGTTCAATTTTTACCAAATCGCCGCTATGGAGCATTGCACCGCTTCGGCAATACAGAAATCTGTTGCGATTGCAAAGGAGAAAGTAAAGGCGGAAATTGAAGAAATATCTCCAACCGTGACCGACACCGCCCGAAAAAGAAATCTGTTTTTTATTTGTGTGGGATTGGCGGCATTACATACTCTCACTTTTTCTTCGTGGGAGTAAATCTATTTTTAAGGAGGTCAACGCCTATGTGCAACGAAAACAAAAACACCGCCCGAAAGGAGGAAAGCCATGCAGAAGTTACAGACAGTCAACGCCGAAACGCTCCTTTATGAACCGCTTGAGAAGCCGTCCTTTGTGGTGGACAGCCTTATCCCCACAGGCTTGTCGCTGTTCTGCGGCTCACAGAAGATAGGAAAGAGCTGGCTCATGCTGAAGCTATGTTTATGCGTGTCGCAGGGACTTCCCTTGTGGGATATGCCGACAATGGAGGGCGACGTGCTTTACCTCTGCCTTGAGGACACGTTCTGCCGTATACAGGACAGGCTGTTCCGATTGACGAACGAAGCGAGCAGGCGGCTTCACTTTGCCGTGGCAAGCTGCAAGCTGTCAGACGGTCTTATCGTGCAGCTTGAAGATTATCTGAAAGATTACCCAAACAGCAGGCTTATTGTCATTGACACTTTGCAGAAAGTCCGTACAGCTTCAAAAGACAATGCCTACGCAAGCGACTATGGGGACATCTCACTAATCAAAGACTTTGCCGACAGGCATTCATTGGCGGTCATTGTCGTACACCACATCCGAAAGCAGAATGACAGCGATGTGTTCAACAAGGTGTCTGGGACGACAGGCTTAACGGGGAGTGCGGACGCTACCTTTGTTCTGGAAAAGGAGAAACGGGCATCCGACACCGCCAAGCTGTATGTGACGGGCAGGGACACGCCCTATCAGGAATACACGCTGCGTTTCCGTGATTGCAGTTGGGAACTTGTGGAGAGAAAAAACGCAGGAGCAGCTTGCGAAAGAAACGATACCAGATGTCCTTTTTCGGTTGGTGGATTTTATGAGGGATAAGGAAGAATGGGCAGGCACGGCAACGGAGCTGTTAGCCGCTATGAGGGAAACGGAAACCATACCCACGGTGATTACGAAATGGCTCAATGAATACCGCACCACATTTTTAAATGAGAACCATATCGTTTATCAGTACAGCCGCAAAAAACACGGCAGGCAGATTTCGCTTGCAAAGCGGGCGGGTGACAGCGGTGACGGTGGTGACAGCGATATTGGGATACCCCCTGTTACTGTCATTGACGCTTAAAGCCGTGTAAAGCTGGCGACTCTGCCCTGCGGGTGACAGCGGTGACGGCGGTGACAGTGATTTTAGGATACCCTGCCGCTGTCATCCCTGCGGGAGAACACCCCGTAAACGCAAAGTGCAGGCGTAGGATTTACCCGCCCTTTTCGGCGTGTAAAACCACCCCTGCGGTCAGAAAAATCCTTCCGATTTTTCCGACTGCGTTTACAGGGTGTAACACACTACACTTTGCCCTGCAAAGTCGTGTGCCAGACGTTCCCTCTGGACTCCCTTATGGCAGGTCTTACGCCCTGCTTATCCTACGCTCCACGCTTCGGATAAAAGAATGGCGGCATGACGGTGACGGCTCTTGCGAGGGGGGTATCCCAAAAACACCGTCATCATCGACATGACCGTCATGCAGGGGGTGAGGGTGACAGTTGCGGCAGTCGGCAGGGGGTATCCCAAAACTGCTGTCACCACCGTCACCGCTGTCACCCCAAAGGACGGTCACCCGCCGAAAGAAAGGAGGAATCCGCCTATGCCTTATGCAATCCTGCGTTTCCAGAAACGAAAAGCGGGCGGCGTTGCGGCTTGTGAACGCCACAACGAGCGGAAGAAAGAAGCCTACAAAAGCAACCCAGATATAGATATGGAACGCTCTAAAAACAATTACCATCTCATAGCACCACCAAAGTACACCTACAAGAAAGAGATTAACCGCATGGTAGCCGAAGCGGGGTGCAGGACAAGGAAAGACAGCGTGATGATGGTGGAAACGCTCATCACAGCTTCACCAGAATTTATGAACCAGTTACCGCCCGAAGAACAAAAAGCGTATTTCCAGACGGCTCTTGACTTCATTTCGGAGCGTGTTGGAAAGCAGAATATCCTCTCCGCTGTCGTCCATATGGACGAGAGAACGCCCCATATGCACCTCTGCTTTGTGCCGATTACGCCAGACAATAAGCTGTCAGCGAAAGCTATCTTAGGCAACCAGAAATCATTATCCGAGTGGCAGACCGCCTACCATGAGCGGATGTCCTCACGGTGGAATCAGCTTGAACGGGGGCAGTCCTCAATGGAAACCAAGCGGAAACACGTCCCCACATGGCTCTATAAATTAGGCGGCAGGCTTGATAAACAGTATGAAGAAATCGTGTCTGCCCTATCCGACATCAACGCCTTTAACGCAGGGAAGAAAAGGGATAAAGCGTTAGATTTACTCTCTGCATGGCTGCCAGACGTGGAGAAATTCTCTAAGGAAATCGGGAAACAGCAGGCGTATATCGACAGTTTGAAAGAGAGAATTGGGCAGGAATCAGACTATGCGGGGCGTATGCGTGATGAAAAGTACGAGCAGGAACTAAAGGTGCAGAAAGCGAATCAGAAGATATTTGAATTGCAGAGAACCAACGAGCAGATGGGGCGGCTGCTGTCAAAAATACCGCCCGAAGTGTTGGAAGAATTGCAGAAAAATCATAGAAGCAGAGCGAAAGAAAGGTAGATATGTGAATGAAGAAACAGGATTTTAAGGTGTTAAAGACCAAAGACTTGTACCCGTTCCCCGACAATCCGTTTCATGTGGCAGAAGATGAAACACTGTCAGAGTTAGCGGAAAGCATCAAGGAATTTGGCATTGTCACGCCGATAATCACACGCCCGAAAGAGGACGGGGACGGTTATGAAGTGATTGCAGGACAGCGGCGTGTCCGTGCTTCTGAACTTGCAGGGATAAATACCGTGCCTGCGTTTGTCCTGCCCTTAGACCGTGACCGAGCCATCATCACCCTTGTAGACAGCAATTTGCAGCGTGAGAATATCCTGCCATCGGAGCGGGCGTTTGCTTACAAGATGAAATCCGAAGCCATGAAGCGGCAGGGTTTCCGCACAGACTTAACCTCGTCACAAGTTGTGACGAAGTTGCGGACGGACGACAAGGTGGCACAGGGCTTCGGCGTGGGCAGGATGACCGTGCAGCGTTTTATCCGCCTGACGGAACTGATACCGCCGATTTTGCAGATGGTGGACGAGGGGAAAATCGCCCTCACGCCTGCGGTGGAACTGTCCTTCTTGAAGAAAGACGAGCAGGAAAACCTCTTTGCCACGATGGAGAGCGAAGAAGCAACGCCCTCACTCTCACAGGCACAGCGGATGAAACAGTTAAGCCAGAGCGGGCGGCTTGACATGGATACGATATTTGCGATTATGACGGAGGAAAAGGGCAACCAGAAAGAAACCTTGAAAATCAACACAAGCAAGCTGAAAAAATACTTTCCGAAGAACACAACGCCGAAGCAGATGGAGGAAACCATCATCAAACTTTTGGAGCGTGAGTTGCAGAGGAAACGCAACCGTGACAGCCGCTAATCTTCTTTTTTCGGGAAGTAAATACAGAGAGTTGAGGTATGGAGAATGAGAGAAATCCAGTATGAAATCGTAAAGGAAATCGCAGTATTGTCTACGGGCGACAGTGGCTACACAAAGGAAATCAATCTCATTTCATGGAATGGGAAAGAGCCGAAGTATGACATCCGCAGCTTTTCCCCGAACCGTGAAAAGTGCGGCAAGGGAATCACGCTGAACGCTGATGAAGCGGCGGCACTCCTTAAAGCATTACAGAAAGAATTAAACAGCGAGGATTAATGGTATCTGATTGGCAGGGCGGGGACATTTCCAAACTCTTCCCTGCCCTGTCTGGAAAGGAAGATTTAAGTATGGGCGAGGATAAGAAAGCAGATAAAAAGAGAAAGCGTATCGTGCCAAAAGCACCAGTGCAGATGATAATCAGCCGTGAATATGTCGGCACACAGACCGTTACAGAAGCGTTTGTCCCGATTATCTCCGAGGATATTCGGAAGAAGATTGCCGAGGGCGACACCTTCGACAATGAGGGGCTGTCCGCTTAGAATGTACGCAATGGGACATGAAAACAGATAGGACAGATACGGAGGTTTTACAGTATGGCAGGAATCAAAGAAGAAAAGAAAATCTATTTAGTCGGCATTTATTGCCGCTTATCTAAAGACGATGGTACGGATAACGAGAGTGCGAGCATTGCGACACAGAAATCCATCCTCACGGATTATGTGAAAAAGCAGGGATGGCACATAGCAAAAACGTATGTGGACGATGGTTATTCTGGTACAAATTTCCAAAGACCAAGTTTCCAGAATATGATAAAAGACATTGAAAGCGGTCTGATAAACTGCGTGATTACAAAAGATTTATCCCGTCTTGGGGAGAAACTATCTTGATTGTGGGTTATATCTGGAAGTCTTTTTCCCAGAGCATAACGTGAGGTATATAGCGGTCAATGACGGCGTAGATACCTTGAATAAATCTGCTATGGACATCACGCCTTTCCGCAACATTTTAAACGAAATGTATGCCGCTGACATATCTGTTAAGATAAAATCGGCATATCGGGCGAGGTTTCAACAGGGGAAATTCATGGGAACTACCGCCCCTTATGGCTATATCAAAGACCCTGCCGACCACAACCATCTGCTGATAGATGATAAAGTGGCACATGTTGTAAAAGAGATATTCGACCTTGCATTAAAAGGGAATGGAGTTGCCAAAATTTGCAGACATCTTAATAAACAGCATATCCTACGCCCTGCCGCTTATGCGGCGGAGCGTGGCGAAACAGGCTTTGAACGTCATTTTGAGGGGAACGAGGACAAACGCTATATTTGGAGTGGGAACAGCGTGAGGAGCATTTTAAGAAGCCCGATATATGCGGGAAACCTTGCAGGCTACAAGCGGATTGCCGCCAACATGAAAAGCAAGAAACGCCCCTCTAAGCTGCCCGAAGAATGGGAAGTGATACCAGACACCCATGAGGGGATAGTCACGCAGGAGGAATTTGATACCGTACAGCAGCTTATTACAAGCCGCAGATTACCAGAAAACAAGGGCGGCTTTGAGAACATCTTTGCAGGCGTTATTAAGTGTGCGGACTGCGGCTATGCGATGCGGGCTATGAGTGCCAACAGGAGGAAACGCCCCGACATCATCGACTGCGTACAATATTCCTGCAATAATTATGGCAGATACGGTAATATCATGTGTACCGCACACAGCATTGAAGCGAGGGACTTGTTCAAACGCTGTCCTCACCGACATCAACCGATTTGCGGAATATGGCAGTCAATGATGAAAAGGCAGTGAGGGCGATTGAAAAGCGGCTCACGGAGAAACAGACCAGAGCAAGGCAAAGGCACTGGAAAAGGAGCAAAGAAAACTGAACAAACGCCTTGCAGAACTGGACAGGCTGTTTTCCTCACTCTATGAAGATAAGGTGATGGAGCGTATTACCGAGCGGAATTTTGAGATGATGTCGGGAAAATACCAGAAAGAACAGCTTGAAATTGAAGCAAGGCTGAAAGAGGTAACGGAAACGCTCAGCGACAGCTATGAGAAGACGCAGGGTGTCCGTGATTTCCTCTCCCTAATCCGCAACTATCAAGGCATTAAGGAACTGGACGCAACCATCATAAACGCACTTATAGACAAGATACTTGTTTCGGAACGTGAGAAACTTACAGACGGAATGGTGCGGCAGGAAATCAAGATTTACTATAAATTCATCGGCTTTGTCGGTGAATTACATATCACACCCACAAAGCGGTGGACGGCGTTAAAGCCTAAAAATTGTACGGTGTGCGGTGTTGAATATGTTCCCCGCTCTGGCATATCGAAGTATTGTCCTGCTTGTGCCAAGAAGATACAGAGGGAGAAATCAAACGAGAGCAAACGCAGGAGCAGGGAGCGAAACAGACAGGCATGTATTGAACTGTCCGCAAAAAATGACCGACTGAAGTACGTCTCCACGCACATACAAAAGAACGTCCGGATTCAGGTTACACTCACCCGCCATGTATTCATCGCAAGAACTGTAAGGTGACATGCTTGTGTGATAAGATGTGTGGCATTCATTGTAAGCTTTGCAGAAAACCATCCTTTCGCTGCACTGATATATGTCCCGCATATGAGACAGCTGAATGTGAGAAACTGAATAAACCTCCCTACGTATGTAATGGCTGTGGTAAAAAGACCCATTGTCTTATGCCCAGAAAGTTTTATTCATCCAAATATGCCCATGATGAGTACCGTAGCGTGCTAGTCGATTGCAGAGTCGGCATTAACCAGACTCCGGAAAGCATTCAATCCATGAATGATTTATTGGTTCCATTGATCAAGGAGAAGCATCAGTCCATCGGTCATATTTATGCTACTCATGCAGAAGAATTGGGTTGCTCCAGAAGAACACTTTACTCCTACATCAATGATTGTGTATTCGATGTCCGCAATGGTGACTTAAGACGTTCTGTACGTTATAAGAAACGCAAGAAACCTACACAGACCAGTGCAAAAGATCGTTCTTATCGTCAAGGTCATAACTACGAAAATTTCCAGAATTATATGAAAGATCATCCAGATATAAATGTTGTGGAAATGGACTGCGTGGAAGGAATGAAAGGCGAAAGCTGCGCCCTCTTGACCTTTACATTCCGCAACTGCAATCTTATGCTTATGTTCCTGTTGGAATATCAAGACCAGGAATGCGTGTTAGAGGTCTTTGTATGGCTTGAAACAGTGTTAGGACAGGATGCATTCAAAAAGCCTTTTTCCGGTGATCCTCACGGATGGAGGTTCAGAATTCTCAGCTCGTGAAGAGATGGAGGAATTCTGTGACGGAAGTAAAAGCACGACGGTCTTTTTACTGTGATCCATACAGCTTTTGGCAAAAAGGTGCCTGCGAAAAGAACCACGAGTATATCCGCTACATCCGTCCGAAAGGGAGTTCATTCGCTGATTTAAATGACGAGAAAGTCAGACTTATGATGAATCACATAAACAACGAAAAAAGAGACAGTCTTAATGGACATAGCCCATATGAACTCTCTCTTTTACTCTTGGACAACAAACTGCACAAAGCATTAGGATTAAAGGCAATCGCACCTGATGATGTTATGCTTAGTCCAAAACTTATAAAATAAAATAGTAAAGCACAGGCAGATTTCACTGCACCAGAATTTAGTCTTGCACATAAGGCATGTGGAATTTAGTCTCGCACACTATTTTCAGATGCCCGGTTAGTATGCATAAAAACATAAATCATGAGTGCTTACAGGTTTATTATAAGACAAAAAAATAGAATTGTTAAGGTGCATTACAGAATTTAATCCCGCATAGTTACTGAGATAATCCACAGCTGGAATTTAGTTTTTCATTTAAGTTTAAATGTATTTTTAAATTCTACCTTGCAAGAGTAAATTCTATACCTGTAGAAATTACTTCTGCATGGATTTTTCCTTCTTCTTTTTATAAAATACTACTGCAGATGATCCCCTGCCTGTGCAGAAGGAGGATAAAATGAATACAGGAAGACCAAAGGGTAACCAAAAACATCTTGACTTATCTGCACGTATTATAATCGAACAGCATTTAAATAACGGTGATTCATTTAGAAGTATTGCAATAGAATTAAGCAAGGATCCAAGTACCATATCCAAAGAAATCAGACGTCATTCCATTATCAGGGAAAGAAGCGCAGATGCATTTGCCCCTATTCCCTGTGCAAACAATTATGATAGTTCAAAGCCGCGGACAAATATATGCAATGTCATGCATATGTGCGGTGATAATGAATGTCGGCGCAAATGTGTCCTCTGCAGAAAATTCAGATGCAGCGATGTCTGTAAATTTTATAAACCAAGAGAATGTGAAAAATTAAATAAACCTCCTTATGTGTGCAATGGATGCAGCAAGAAAACGAATTGCATGATGGACAAAAAGATCTATTCTTCAAAATACGCCCAGGACTCCTATGAAGCCCTTAGGACTACCAGCAGAGAAGGGATCAACCAGACACCGGAAAGTATACAGAAACTGGACAACCTGTTGTCACCGCTTCTCAAAAAAAGGACAGTCCATTGCCCACATCTACGCATCTCATGCTGATGAGATCGCCTGTTCCAGAAGAACCATATACTCTTATATAGACCGTGGCGTTTTTCAAGCAAGAAACATAGATCTGCGCCGTAAAGTGGTATACAAGCAGAGAAAAAGAAAAACCACTACCAGCCTTAAAGACAGAAGTTTTCGAAAAGGCCGGAGCTATAAAGAATTCCTGGAATATATCGCAGCGAACAAATCTGTTTATGTAGTCGAAATGGATACTGTTGAAGGAGCAAAAGGTACCAGTCCCTGCTTTCTGACTATGTTCTTTCGAAACTGTAGCCTTATGCTTATGTTTCTTTTAGAAGAACAGACCCAGAAAGAAGTAACTAGGATTTTTGATCATTTAACAGAGTTACTTGGAATTGAACTGTTCCAGAAACTTTTCGAAGTGATACTTACGGACAACGGACATGAATTTCAGGACCGGCAAAGTCTGGAATATAGCAAAAATGGAGAAGTACGCACACGTATTTATTATTGTGATCCCAACCGTTCTGATCAAAAAGGTGCTCTTGAAAAGAATCATGAATATATAAGGTATGTCCTTCCAAAAGGAACAAGCTTTGAAAAAATGACAGACAAGACAACGCTGCTGTTATTAAATCATATCAACAGCGAAAAACGGGACAGCCTCAATGGACACAGTCCATATGAAGTATCCCGTCTCCTGCTGGATAACAGACTTCATAAAGCATTAGGACTGGCAGAGATACCAGCCGATGAAGTCACATTGATACCAGCATTAATAAAATAATAATAACAATACAGGCACAGGCAAGTTTCATTGCATAGAATTTAGTCTTTCCAACAGACATGTGGAATTTAGTCCTGCACACTATTTCCAGATGTCCTTTTATCATGCAAAAAACTATGCTGTTTATGCCGTATAAAAGCATTATATACTAAAAAATCAAGTTGTATATCTCCGAAAATAGAATTAAATCCCGCATAAAATCAAGGTATATTAGAATGTAGAATTTACTTTTTCATTCAAGCATATTCAAGCATATTCAAGTGTTTTATAACACTTTTTCATAGTACATTACAGTGGATATCGCATTCCGCTTCGCTATTTGTTCATAATCCAATACCTGCAAGGTTCCTTCGCTTCTTAATATAATATTTTCTACTAATTTTTGAAAATATCGACAAACCTCCTGCCAATCTCATATTCAGACATATTTCTCTATGAAATGATTTCCCGCTATTTCTTTATATGTTTCCGAATCATTGATATTGAAAAAATACCAGGCCGCAGCCTGGCTTTCGTAGCATTCGTATCCATTTTTCCGCAGAAAAGCAAAGACTGCGCCTTTCCGCTCTGTGATTTCTTCAAGCATGGCGTCTGCCAGATCTGTACAGTATACTCCCATAAGAGGTTCCTCATGCCCGCCGTGGCTCAGTATCACTGCTTTTGCATCTGAATGCAGAGATTGGCGAATCAGTGCAGCCAATTCCTCTGCCGGAACCAGAGGAACATCTACACCAAGTACCAGGCAATATGGATTCTTTGCTTTACGAAAACAGGCTTCCAGCCCTCCCAACGGACCTTTTCCCGGGAAGCGGTCTGGTATAATGGGATATTTATATTTATTTTCACCATGATAGCCAGACAGAAGAATATCACTGATTCCAAGCTTTTCCCCCTTTTCTATCTGCATCTCAAGAAATGTCTTCCCATCTATCGTCAGATCTGATTTGTCCCGTCCCATGCGGCTGCTGGCACCGCCAGCAAGAATAATCATAGAAATTTCTTTCTTTCTCATTATCAGTTTTCCTTTTTGTTTATATAAATCATCAATAAAAGTATTGATTTTTTCTTCATATTTAAAAACTACAGACAGAAATGTCTGCATAACGGTTAGGGTGTCTTACATATCTCACCCGCCAATCTGTGACATTCCTCTGATTTCATCCTGCTCTGTCTTCGCTTCATAAAAATTATGGCTCACCGGTTTATTCCAGATCACCTGATAAATTGCTTTTTTCAGTTCCGAATCTGTGCAGCCGCCGCGCATAAGCCCCCGCAGGTCTGTACCTTTCTGATACTGGAGGCATCCTTTCATGAATCCTTCGGATGTAAGACGTACTCGGTTGCACTGACTGCAGAATTTGTGAGTCATGGCACTGATAAATCCGATTTTTCCCTTAAATCCTGCGATTTCATAGTAATGGCATGGACCGTTTCCGTAGCGTTCATTGACTGCATGCATCGGACCGTAGGCTTCTTCCAGTACTGCTTTGATAGATTCTTCATCCTGGAATGGGAACTGTTTTCCAAATCCGATTGGCATCATCTCGATAAAGCGCACATGGATTGGATATTTCTGCGCCAGTCCTGCAATCCCGATGAAGTTTTCTTTTTCCTTGATCACCGGAACGCTGTTGATCTTCAGGGAAAGTCCCGGATGTGCAAGTGCTGCTTTGATTCCCTCAAATACCTTTTCCAGTCCGTCACGTCTCGCTACTTTTTTGAACAGTTCCGGATCCAACGTATCCAGACTGATATTAATGGCGTCAATTCCTGCATCCAGTAATGCATCTAGCTGCTTGGCGAGCAGGATTCCATTTGTTGTTAATGTCACTTTCTCAATTCCCGGGATCGCCTTGATCTGTTTTGCAAGACTTGCACAGCCCTTACGAACAAGAGGCTCACCGCCTGTCAGTTTAATCTTACGGATTCCCAGATCTGCTGCGCACCTGCAGATGCGGAGAATCTCATCGTATGTGAGGATTTCTGCATGAGAAAGGGATTTTACGCCTTCTTCCGGCATACAGTAAATGCATCTCAGATTACATCTGTCTGTCAGGGAAATCCTTAAATAATCTATTTCTCTTCCATATTTGTCTATCATCGGCTCTACCTGCCTTTTACTTTCTAATAATTGATTTTCCTGTTACCGGATACGGGTGAACCGCAACCTTTGTAACCTTTTCTTCTGTTATTCGCCGTCAAAATCACAGGCAATATTTTCTCTCATAATCGTTTGACACTCCATACTCCGCAGTCTATACTTAATGTATCAAGATTATTAAAATCCTTACCGGACGAAAGGAACTGTCCTATGAAAATCAACGAACAATACCACAACCTGAATCTGCTCGAGAATGTCACCTATGAGTTTCTGGGTCGTGACGGGGAAACTCATGAAGAAACGGAACCCATTCTTGTGGAACACATGATGGATGTATATGTAAATGAACGCCTGACCATGAAACTGGTCTGTATCCCACAACATCTGACAGAACTGGTTCTCGGCCGCCTCTTTACGGAAGGTATCATCTCATCTGCCGAGGATGTGGAGCAGATCTACATCTGTGAATTCGGCAAACGTGCCCGCGTGATCCTGAGTAAAAATAAATCCGGGCAGTCTCATGAGGAAAATGAAGATTATGTTGCTCTTACTCCGACCTGCTGCACCGGAAATCGTGTTCTTAATGATTATTTTATCACAGATCAGCCAATGACGCCAGTTACACCTGTCCCATGGAAAAAACAGTGGATCTTTGATCTTGCAGACTGTTTCGCCAATGGTACCCCGCTTCACAGTCAGACCTGGGCAACTCACAGCTGTTTTCTTGCCTGTGACGGAGAACTGCTCTTTCAGTGCGAAGATATCGGACGTCATAATGCTCTGGATAAGGCCATCGGTTATGCCCTGCGCCATAATATTGACCTGAAGAAATGCGTGGTTTATTCCAGTGGACGTATCCCTACAGATATGGCGATCAAGGCAATCCGCGCCGGAATACCGGTTCTGGCAAGCAAGGCATCCCCTTCCGCCGAGGCAGTTGCCATGGCCAAAGAATACCACCTTACCCTTATCTGTGCCGCGCGACGTGACCGTATGAAACTCTTTACCGGAAATAATCCGACAGAATAAATTCTGCAATACACTCTGCATTGTCCAGTTCAAAGAATGGAACATTTTCCAGTACAGACAGTGCATCTCTTTCCTCTGCATCCAGGTTTGTGGCGATCGCCATCAGTTTTTCCGGATTGCAGACACTTTCTGCCGAATTTCCCTTACGGATAATTTCAATTTTCGGATAAGTACTGTATTTAAATCCTTCCAGTAAGATCAGATCTGCCTCCGGAAAAAATTCTGCCAGCTCTTTTTCGGAAATCTGCGGCTGCTGTTTTACCAGCATATATTTGCCTGCTGAAAAAACTGCTGTGCCGTAGGCTCCGGACTGAAGCTGACAGTATGTATCTGTTCCCGGTACGTCCGGCACGAAATCATGCCCGTCATGCTTCAGCACAGCTACTTTAAGGCCCTTGTCTTTAAAAATCTCCAAAAGCCTGCAGATCAGAGTTGTTTTCCCTGAATTCTTTACACCGCTGATTGCAAATATTCTTTTTCTTTCCACCTGTTTGCTGCTCCTCTCAAAGCAAAATCGCGCCCACTTTATCCCCTGCGTTCAGGCTTCTGCTTTCCTGATTTTCCATGGTTTTTGTATCAATCAGGCAATTGCAGCCGGCCATGGAACTGAGGACTCCGTTAGAGTGAAGACCATTGGGAAGATGAAATTTTCCATTTTCCAGATATGCCCGGATAAAGCGGCGGCCCTTGATTCCTTTTTCAAAATTATCAGCCATAATGCCATTTACTTCTTTCAGACCGATTGATGGATCCTGCATCATTTTTTCCAGTGCAGGACGAATCAAAAGTTCTATGCTGACTGCAACACCAAAAGGATTTCCGGAGAGACTGATGATCGGAATCTCTCTTTCTGAAGCGCAATTATCTGTTGCAGTTATATCGGAAGTCTTTTTATATGCAGAAAACAGTGTAGGCATTCCTGGTTTCATCTTTACCCTCCAGAAAATCCGCTCTGCCCCCATCAGTCTCAAGGACTCATGCATAATGTCCTTCTTGCCTACAGATACACCTCCCGTAGTGATGATTATATCTGCCGCTTTTGCTGCTTCTTTTAATTTCTCAGACATAACCGTCGGATCATCTTTGACTGCTTCCATATGGAAAGATTCGATTCCCAGTTCACGCAGTCTGGCAGACATCATTGTCATATTGCTGTTGTAAATCTTTCCTTCCGACAATGGAATTCCCGGTTCTACCACCTCATCTCCTGTAGTCAGAAGCACGATTCTCGGCTGACGGTAAACCGGCACTTTCGCCACTCCCATTCCGGCCAGAATTGCTGCCTCCACATATCCGATATGTGTTCCTTTTTTCAGAAGTGTAGTTCCTTTTTTGAAATCCTCTCCTGCGAAGCAATAATTACTCCATCGCTTCTGTTCGCTGTAAACTTCTACCGTATCTTCTCCATAATCGGTATCCTCCTGATAAATACAGCAGTTACAGCCATTGGGGATTGCAGCACCTGTCATAATGCGCACTGCCTGTCCCTGCTGGATTTCTCTTTCCGAATACTGTCCGGCATCAATCTCTTCCATGACTTTCAGCCTCACCGGATGCTCTTTAGCGGCACCTGCAAGATCCTCTACCTTACACGCATAGCCATCTACCGGAGAGCGGTCAAAAGGAGGATTGTCAAACCCTGCCACCATATCCTGCGCCAGGACTCTTCCCCCTGCTTTATTCAGTTCTGTTTCTTCTGTCTCGTTTATTACAGGCGTATGCTGCAGAATCTGTTCCACTGCCTGTTCTACACTGATTCCCTCCACGCACTAATTCCTCCTCTTGTATATTACATTTTTATAGTCTTTTCAATGCCTTTATAACCACCGGGTCAATTGACGGATATATTATAGCAATCCTCTGAAATAATGCATCTTAATCCAGCTCATCAGAGTGTGAAATCCTGCGTCAGATATCTTTGCCGTGCGTCAGCACGCCTGCAGATATCTTCCTTGTCTTTCGCACTCTGCTGAACTGTCTTAAATGCATTATTTACGAGGATTGCTATAGTTTTACCCTTTGAACTCTATAGCAATTTCAGAGAATAATATCACTAAGATACTCCATTAGAGCCTTATTTTTCATAAACCAGATTGTCTTCAGTATTTCGGAAATTGCTATAACATCATAATATTCAGCCCACTGCTGAAGAATTACATATTTTTCATCTCTGTTGGAGAATGATTTCTCCTTCTCTCAGCCTCCCTGCCTCCAGAATCTGACAGAATACAAACCAGGGTTCCATGGGCGTGCATACCTTTTCTCCCTTATAAGCATCTGATGCAGGACCGCCAGCACCGATCCTGACTGCTTCCAGAAGTACATCTCCACAACGAAATCTGTTCCCCTCCGCAATACTGTTCCAGTCAATCCCTTCCACAAGGAGATTTTCTCCAAACCGGCCATATCTGAATTCTTCTTCGGACTGTTCGAAATATTCTTTTACCTTCTCATAAGGAAGAAGACTGACCTGCTTTCTTCCGCCCATTCCATAATGCACATCTCCCACAAGTCCCTGCAGATCAGCTTCGCATTCATGAATATTCTGCGAGCAGGTCTTGCGTTCCTTACTGATGCATACACATAATATCTTCGCCATTTTCTGTCTCATCCTTCCTGATGTGTTACTGTTCACTCCGTTCACAGCAACACGCTTCGCGATGCACAGAATTTATGCTAATCGCATAAATTCGCGCGGTATGTCTCGGGTTTTCTGTGACCTTCGCTCACAAAAAACACCTCGCGGGATATTACCAGTGAACAGTAACCCTGATATCTCTTTATAAAACCACGTACTGCTGTTTTTCCTGCTTTCTCAGATCGCCCAGAATGCAATATTCACATTCTTTCCTGCATTCTGCAGATGCTCCACAAGTTCTTCTGCTACCTGTTCTTTCCTTTTTTCTGTGATTCCCAGTTCCACGTTACTCTTATTGATAGCACCACCGAAGTAGAAATTAATATCCGTTGCCTGCTCAAACAGCATCACACCAAGCAATGCTGCCGCATCTTTTTTTCGTTTCAGCCTGTTAAAGGACAGCCTGTCCTCCATCCATTCTTCACAATATTCAAGCAAATGCTCAATCGTAAGAAATCCCTCTGTCACCAGCTCTGTACCTTCCAGCTTATAATAGGCAGGAACGTCTCCGCAGGCAGTTTCACTAAGAGAGATCAGCTCTTTATCCAGATATCTGGCAGCACACTGTGCAGTAGTTCCGCCGCAGATTACATGATATCCCTCTGAATCGAAAAAGGACTTCAGATATCGCTCATCATGCTCCTCCTTACTTGGCGGGCCGATCATAAGGTTTACCACCTGTTTATGCCGCATCCGCAGGACAATGGCTGTAATATCATCATCCGTTTCATTCAGATTCAGATCCAGGCTGGCCTCTGCCAGATAGCCTGCCATCTCCTGTGCGCTCATCCCTTTATGGTACTTTGCCCTGCAGAAAGCCATTACATCATCTCTTCCCCAGCCGCCGTTGGTAGTTTTTCCCATTCCTGCATTGGTGACACCGTCGGACATAACGATCAGCATATCCTCATCTTTCAGTTCAAAACAGCTTTTATGGATTTCCTTCTCTTCGATCATACTTGTCTCCACCGGATAATCAAAGAGCTTGCCATCCCGGATCAGAATTGCATCCGGATTATCAAACTGATAAAGGCTTACCTGTTTCCCCTGAAAATTCAGCACTGTAAAGGTGGCATATGCCAGATTTCTCACACTGCACACAGGAAGCGTTTTTGCCACTGCACGCACTGCCTCATCCAGTTCCACCTGATTAATGATCATGGTACTGAGCATGGTCGCAGTCAGCGTGGAAAGGATATTCGCCTTTACTCCGCTCCCAAGTCCGTCAGAAAGCACCAGAACATGGTCTTTATCATTTTCTTCAATCTTATAGCAGTCCCCACAGAGAAATTCTTTCTTTTTATTCAGGCTCACATGACCAAAATCCATGCATAAGCCGTCAAATTCCACATTCAGTCCATGATGCTTATTTCTTTTCATTCTCTTCTTCACTCTCCAGAAGTATGGTATTTTTCAGTTTTTCTACTGCCACTTTGGTGTCTGCAGCAGTTTCTCCAAGAAGTCCGGCGATCTGCTGCACGATCTTCAGCTGTTCTTCTACCAGCTTATCTGCCATACGCGCAGCTTCAATCTGGGCATTATGAATCTGATCTTTATGCTTCCGCTCCTTTGTAATATCCTTCATAATGCAGAGAATCATTTTATTTTCTTTATCATTCGTCATTACGCGATCCAGATAACATTTCTGATCCTCCAGATAAATCTCATCCTGCATCAGATTCCGTTCAAAAGCCAGTATACTCGCCAGACTGTAATCATCCATGATCTCCGATACCGGTTTCCCGATCAGGCGCCGCTTTTTCGGCATATTGAACAATTTGGACGCCGCCTCATTCATCTGAATGATCTTCAGATTATAATCCACAGTTACCAGAAGTCCGGGCATGGCATTAAAGACTTTATTGGAGTAACTTTCCTGTTTTGCCCGCATATATGGAATGCACATGGCAACCTCAGCTTTATTCTGGATAATGGCAATTGCCTTTTCCCTGCATGTGTTGTACCCGCAGGCACCGCAGTTTAATTCATCCTTTGGAGAAAATTTTCCCATTTCCGCCAGAGCATCCCTGATTTCTTCCTCTGAGACCTCTTCCTGTTCCTGTGCAGAACAGTAACCGAAATTCTTTCTCAGCTCAAATCCCGGAAGTTCATAGTCTCCCTGCTCTCTGTGAAAATCTTTTCCAAAGGCTGCATTCTTCACTGCCAGAACATCTGCCAGATAATGTCCCTTCTTCATCTGGAAAGAAGGACCTGCCACACAGCCGCCGCTGCATGCATACATCTCAAGAAAGCAATTTTCAAAATCCTCCGGATGAAGTTCTTCCAGAACCTCCCTGCACTGCTCCATCCCACTTACAGAAAGCCTGCGGATTCCCTTTACAGCCCCAAGCAGGTCTGTTAAACCATCCGCAATGGCGATTTCTCTGGAACGGTAGGCAATCTGCTCAGGTTCTTTCTCAGTTATGGAAATCCCTTCTTTTTTCATCCATTGCACCAGCTCTTCCAATGTGATCACATAATCCACTTCATTTCCTGAGTCTCTCAACTCTGACATAGCTGAAATACAGGGACTTACATAGACAATCTCTGCCTTCGGATATTTTTTTTTCAGATAACTGGCATGAAACTGCATCATAGAGGCAGACTGTACCAGATTTCCCAGAAGATGCGGATAGTGTTTCTTGACAAGCTGTACGATTACAGGGCAGGCAGAAGAGATCATTATTCCCGGTTCTTTCTGTTCCGCAAAAAGTGCTCTGTACTGCGAAATCATCAGGCTTGCACCTTCTGCTGCATCCGCTGCATCTGCAAATCCCAGCTTCTTCATCGCTTCCCTTATTCCATTGATACCGGTTACCCCAAAACGTGCCAGATATGCCGGATGAAGAGAGGCTATAACCTGCGTCTTATTCTCCATTGCATTGCAGATTGCAGGAATCATATTCTGCTCTTCCTTGGCATCCTGCGGGCAGACAAGGATACACTTCTCGCAGTAAATACACTGGCTTTCTATGATCCTGGCCTGATGATCATGAACACGTATCGCCTTGACCGGGCAGTTCCGGACACATTTGTAACAATTTTTACAACTGACTTTTTTAAACTGAAGGATTGACTGAAATCTCTGCATGCCTCGTACTCCTTATTATGTAACACTATATTTTTCACAAAAAATTATCTGTAACCGTTCCGTACTTTCACAGAATGATGTACTGCCGAATGATTATTTTTGCCTTTCCATAAAGGAATATGGAGCTGCCGCAAGGACAGCAGATCCATGTGCGACAGCCCCATATAATATTTACGATATCAGATCCGGAACTTTGTCTCCGATATTGTTTTATGCTTTCTCAATCTTAATTGCGCATACCTTATATTCAGGAATTCTTGCGTATTTGTCAAGTGCGGCGTTGGTCAGCCAGTTTGCATTTCCATCCGGGAAGTGGAATGGCATCCAGCTCTCACCCGGTGAGGTCTTTGTACCTACACGAGCGGTAGATTCAATGGATCCTCGTCTGGAAGAAACTCTGACTTTATCACCGTTTTTGATACCCAGCTTATCGGCATCTACGATGTTCATTTCGATAAATGACTTACCTTCGATCTCCATAAGCTCAGGTGTCTTTCCTGTCATGGCTCTTGTTGTGTAATGATACAGAATACGTCCTGTCATAAGGATGATCGGATATTCCTCATCCGGAAGCTCTGCTGACGGCACATATTTTGCAGGGTAGAACCAGCCAAGACCGCGGGAGAATTTACCAACATGCATGATCGGTGTTCCCGGATGATCCTTGGAGGTACATGGCCACTGAAGTCCCTGTCCATGAACTTCTTCACTGTCAAGACGTTCATGGCTGATACCTGCGAAGCTCGGTGTCAGGGATGCGATCTCATCCATGATCTGAGCAGAAGTCAGATGTGGCTGCGGATATCCCATGCGGTTCATCAGATCAATAATAATATCTGTATCCAGTCTCATCTCTCCAGGTACTGTGACAGCCTTGCGTACTCTCTGTACGCGACGCTCTGTATTGGTAAATGTACCCTCTTTCTCTGCATAGCTTACACCAGGAAGGATAACATCTGCATACTGAGCTGTCTCTGTCATGAAAAGTTCCTGAAGTACAAAGAAATCAAGACTCTTTAATGCTTTGATAATGTGTGTGGTATCCGGATCAGTAACTACCGGGTCCTCACCATAGATATACAGACCTTTGATCTCGCCTGTGATTGCTTTCGGGAATACATCAGTTGCATGAGTTCCGATATTCGGATCAAGTTTTACACCCCATGCTTTCTCGAATTTCTCACGAACTGCAGGATCAGTAACCTTCTGATATCCGGGATATACATTCGGCTGAGCGCCCATATCGCAGGCACCCTGTACGTTATTCTGTCCACGAAGCGGGTTAACACCACAGCCTTCACGTCCAAGCTTGCCAACCATCATTGCCATATTGGACATGGACATAACGCCCTCTGTACCTGTGGAATGTTCGGTTACACCAAGGCAGTAGATGATTGGAGCGCGGTCTGCTTTTGCATACATGATCGCTGCTTTTCTCAGATCGTCTGCGTCAATGTGGCAGATTTCAGCTACCTTCTCAGGTGTGTAATCTTTTACGATTTCCTTTAATTCTTCAAAACCTTCGGTACGCTCTGCAATGAACTTGTCATCCTGAAGACCTTCAGAAAGGATCACATTCATGATGCCGTTTGCAAAAGCAACATTTGTACCAGGTTTCAGTTTCAGATGGATATCTGCTTTCTTAGCCAGACCAATATCACGAGGATCAACTACGATCAGCTTGCAGCCTCTCTTGATAGCCTGACGGATCTGCATGCCGACTACAGGATGTGCTTCCTCAGGGTTGGAACCAACCAGCATGATCAGATCTGCATTCTTTGTGATATCCTCAATTGGGTTTGTCATGGCACCTGAGCCAAGAGTCATCGCAAGACCTGATACAGATGCAGAATGACATACACGTGCACAGTTGTCTGTATTGTTGGTGCCGAAGCAGCAGCGAACCATCTTCTGTACCATGTAAATATCTTCATTCGGTGATCTGGAGCATGCAAAACCTGCAAGAGAATCAGAGCCGTACTGTTTCCTGATCTCCATAAATTTGGAAGCAACAAGATCCAGCGCCTCATCCCATGTTGCACGTTCGAATTCACCTGTTTCTTTATTCTTGATCAGCGGATATTTAATACGCTCCGGTGACTGTACGAAATCGAAGCATCCGCTGCGGCCCTTAACACAGAGCAATCCTTTGTTGGATGGTCCGTTTACAGCTTCTGTATCTACGATCTTTCCGTCTTTTACAAGGAGATAATACTGGCAGCCTGTTGCACAGTGAGGACAGGTAGTCAGAACCTTCTTGTCAATCTGGTACGGCCGGTATTTCTTTCTGCGCTTCATGGTCAGTGCACCTGTCGGACAGGCCTGTACACAGTTACCGCAGGATTCACAGATACCTTCGTTCCATTTATGTTTGTAATGTGCACCGATCACTGACTGGAAACCACGATCCATAGTGTCGATGGCACCTCTTCCCACAATCTCCTTACATGTATTCACGCAGCGATGGCAGAGAATACACAGGCTTGGATCATAGGTAAAGAATTTATTGGTATCATCTATCGGCATATCCTTCATTTCACCGGGATAGCTTGTCTCAGTCACACCATATTCAAAACAGTAGTCCTGTAATTTACAGTCACCGTTTGCCTCACAGGAGAAGCAGTGTACACGATGGTCAGAAAGAAGGAGGTCAAGGGTATCTTTACGATATGCAACTACTTTCTCTGACATTGTCTGTACTTCATCACCCTCTGAGCAGCGAAGTGTACATGCCGTATCAAATTTGGTTCTTCCATTGTTTGTTACTTCTACCACGCACAAACGACAGGAACCATCCGGCAATACATCTTCCAGATAGCAGAGTGTAGGAATCTCCACTCCGATCTGTCTGGCAGCCTGCAGAATGGTCGTACCTTTTTCCACTTCTACAGGAATTCCATCTATTGTCAAATGAATCATCTTTTCACCCTCCTTAATTCACAGAAATTGCGCCGAATACACAATTTTCCAGACATGTTCCGCACTTAATACACTTGGAGGTATCAATGCTGTGAGGCTCTTTCTTATTGCCTGTGATCGCACCAACCGGACAGTTTCTCGCACACTTGGTACATCCTTTACATTTCTCAGGATCGATCACATAAGAACGCATTGCCTTACATACATGAGCCGCGCACTTTTTATCAACAATATGCTCTACATATTCATCTCTGAAGTTTCTTAATGTGGAAAGTACAGGAAGCGGTGCACTCTTTCCAAGTCCGCAGAGTGAACGGTCCTTGATAAAGTTTCCAAGATGCTCCAGTTTATCCAGATCCTCTACTTCACCCTTTCCGTCTACGATCCTCTCAAGGATTTCAAGCATACGCTTGGTGCCAATACGGCAGGGACCACATTTACCGCAGGATTCTCTCTGGGTGAAGCCCATAAAGAAACGTGCAACCTCTACCATACAGGTATGTTCATCCATAACTACCAGACCACCGGAACCAACGATCGCACCATATTTCTTAACAGAGTCGAAATCAAGAGGTACATCCAAATGTTCTTCTGTCAGACATCCACCGGATGGTCCACCGATCTGAACAGCCTTAAACGCAGCACCGGATTTCAGTCCTCCGCCGATATCAAAAATGATTTCTCTTAAGGTTGTTCCCATCGGGACCTCGATCAGACCTGTATTCTCAATAGAACCTGTCAGTGAGAAGGTTTTTGTTCCAGGTGATCCCTCTGTACCGATACTTCTGTACCAATCTGCACCTTTGAGAATAATCTCCGGAATATTTGCATAAGTTTCTACGTTATTCAGAACAGTAGGTTTCGCCCATAATCCCTGTTCAACTGTACGGGGCGGTTTTACACGGGGCATGCCTCTGCTTCCTTCGATAGATGCAGTCAGGGCAGAACCCTCGCCACATACGAAAGCTCCTGCACCACGATTGATATGCATATGGAAGGAAAATCCTGTTCCAAGGATGTCATCGCCTAACAGTCCCACTTCTTCCAGAACTGCGATAGCGTGTTTCAGTCGTGCTACAGACTGAGGATACTCCGCACGTACATAAATATAACCATGCTGTGCTCTTACTGCGTAAGCTGCAAGCATCATACCCTCGATCAGACGGTAAGGATCACCTTCCATTACGGAACCATCCATAAATGCTCCCGGGTCACCCTCATCACCGTTACAAACCACATAATGAACAGGATCAGCCTGGCGTGCTACCTGAATCCATTTCTTACCTGCCGGGAAGCCGCCGCCACCACGTCCACGGATACCGGATTTATCAACCTGATCAATAACCAGATCCGGATCCATCTCAAACATTGCTTTCTCCAGAGCCTGGAAACCGCCGCTTGCTATGTACTCATTCAGAGATTCTGCATCAAACTTACCACAGTTCTTCAAAACAATACGGGTCTGTTTCGCGATAAACGGAATATCTTCCGGTCCGCGGCTTACTTTACCGCCTTTCTGATAAAGCAGTCTCTCGATAGTCTCATTACCCTGAACACTCTTCTCAAAAATCTCCTGGCAGTCTTCGATCTGAACCTTCGTATACTGAATCACATCGTCGCCTTTCTGGATACGAACAAGTGGTCCAAGCTCACAGACACCCTGACATCCTGTTTTCTTTACACCTACATGTGCATCTTTGTCATGAGGTCCAAACTCAATGGTAACTCCCGGAGCATCTTTGGCAATCTCCATGAATTTCTCATAGATTTTCTGAGAACCGGTTGCCACACATCCGGTACCTGAACAGACAAGAATACGACAGTCATAAGAATTAAGTTCTTTCACAGCTTCTTCTCTGATCTGCTCCAATACTTCCTTATTCTGGATCATCCCTGTTCGCCCCTCTCAGTTTATCAATCAGCTCATCTGCCTTCTCCGGAGTCATTCTCGGATATACCTCTTCATTGACCATCATAGTCGGTGCAAGTCCGCAGGCACCAAGACAGGAAACTGTTTCCACAGTAAACATCATATCGTCTGTCGTCTTCTTTGTCTTTGACAGCCCCAGTTTCTTATAAAGTTCCTCCAGAACCGGTATTGATTTTCTTACATGACAGGCTGTTCCGTCACAGACCTTGATCACATATTTACCTTTCGCATCAAATGAGAAATTCTCATAAAATGTGGCAACACTGAACGCTTTCGCTTCTGTCACACCGATCTGCTCCGCAACATATGTAAGCAATTCTTCCGGGAGATATCTGTACACCCCCTGGATATCCTGCATGATCGGAATCAGTGATGCCGGCTTTTTACCATAGAAAGCAATGATCTCATCCGCTTTCTGATAAAATGACTGATCTAGCATTTCGCACCCTCCTTATACCTGTTTTTTCTCTTTTTATTGCACTCTTTACATATTGTAACGTTAATTATATGCCTTTTTCGTCATTTTCATCAAGCGCATTTATAGAAATTTTCTAATTTTTTTATCATTTTCCTCTTATAGATGTTTGTTTTGTTTGTCTAATTTTTATCAGCTTTGTTCAATACTAAACCATCTCAGATGTAAACCAAACTAAACTGAATCAAACTGAACTGCCACTCTTTCTCTAGAGCGTGTCTGAAAAAGGCTTTCTGCAAGATGTGCATCACAATCAGTCCTAACAAAAAACAGACCGCATTTTATGATCTTTGTTTCATAAAATGCGGTCTGTCTGTTTCACACGTTCTTTTTATTGAGCCTGGAAATAATATCCAACGCCCCATTTGGTGTGTACATATTTCGGTTCACTTGGGTTTGTCTCAATCTTCTCACGAAGACGGCGGATATGTACATCCACAGTACGTACATCACCCGGATACTCATATCCCCATACAATGTTCAGCAGGTTCTCACGACTGTAAACCTTATTCGGATTAAATACCAGAAGCTCCAGTACATCAAATTCCTTTGCTGTCAGATTAATCTCTCTACCTGCAATAAATACACGTCTGCCTTCACAGTCCATACGAAGATCGCCCACCTGAATGCTCTTTGCCTTTTCTTTCTCCTCGTGGTCGCTTCCCGCACGGCGCATGATCGCTTTGATACGTGCCTTAACTTCCAGGATATTGAACGGTTTGGTGATATAATCATCCGCACCATATTCAAGACCAAGGATCTTATCCATATCCTCGCCCTTAGCTGTCAGCATCACGATCGGCACATTGGAAAATTCGCGGATCTGCTGGCATACTTCCAGCCCGTCCATCTTCGGCAGCATCAGATCCAGAAGGATAATATCATATTTTTTATCTTTTGCTTTCTCTACTGCCTCTTCTCCATCATAAGCGCAGTCTACCTCCATACCATCCTGTTCCAGACTAAAACGGATTCCTTTTACGATCAGTTTCTCATCATCTACTACCAAAACTTTCCTGCTCATTCGGTTCTCCTTATCCTACTACTATCTCATCTTTTATCTTTGCAAAAGTACCTTCTTTGATACCCTGTACATTCATAATATCCTCTATCGCAGCAAATGGCCCGTTCTCTTCTCTGTAGGCAATGATCGCCTGTGCACGTGTTGCACCGATCCCCGTCAGCGTAGTAAGCTGAGCTTCATCTGCTGTATTTATGTTGATCCTGTTATCCTGCTGAACCTGAGCGGTCATCCCCGTGTTCTGTCCTGTCCCGGCACTTCCATTCATCTGTCCATCTGATGCCCCGGACATCTCTGCCGGATCCAGCCCCTGCCGCTCCATCTCTTCCTGTGTGAGAATATAGAGCTGCTGTCCGTCTGTCAGAACTCCTGCACGGTTTACACAGGTTAGAGCTGCCTCGGGAAGATATCCTCCCGCCGCCTCAATCGCCTGAAACACCCGGCTTCCGGCTGCCAGCTGAAAAACTCCCGGATTCGCAACTGCTCCGCAGACATCTACATAGATCATCTCTGGCTGTGTTTCCCCGGCTGAATTTATCTCCGTCCCATTACCTGCATCTGAACCATCTGATTCTGCCTGTTTTTTCCGGGACTCTGCAGAACTGCCATCATCATTCTGTCGGTCATCTGTATCTTTCTTCGTACTTCTGTCCTGATGTTTTCTCTTCTGATGACTCCGCATCCACCTCTGCCTTTGCTTTCCTGCAATCCATCTATCAGAAACTGTGCCTCTCTGCTCTTACATCCTGTCAGTCCTGTAAGAAACAAAGTTCCACATAATATCAGTGTCACAGTATAACAACACCTGTTTTTTATTTTTGTCATAAGGGTCCTCCTCTTATTTCTCAGAGTAAGAGTCCCCCTGTCCATAATGCCACCCTTATTGTAACGAAATCTTAATGATTTTACAATAGTAAACTCTTATTTTTGCCACTTAAATATAACAATTCCGGAAATCGCGATCAGCAATCCAAGGATTTTGCGCCATTCAAAGGGTTCTTTATCTACCCCAAACAATCCAAATAATTCAATTACATAAGCAACTGCCAGCTGCGAAATAACGATCAGCATTGCTGCCCTGGCAGGTCCAAGGGCTCCCATACTCTGGATTACTGTAATGGTAATAAACGCTCCGATCACACCACCAAGGAGTGTATATTTATTGTCCACCTGCCAGAGTGCAGCCACACTTTCCCGTCCTGTAAAAAACCAGGCAAGAACACAGACTGCAAAAGCCGACAGCTGTACCCATCCGGTTGATACCCAGAGGCTGGTCTGCTTTGTCACCTCCGTATTAAAAACACCCTGAATGCTCATCAGTGCCCCTGAAATCAATGCCACTATAAATCCCCACATAAATCTGCCCTCCTGGATAATATGATCATTCTGCTTACTCCGGTAATCATTTCTGTACCGAAAAGAGGTACTGCCGTTTAGCAGCACCTCTTGTTTTCTTTAGTATTAGTCTATTCTGTTTTGCAGATATCATTCATAAACCGGGCAAATAAATGTTTCGTTTCCTCACATATATACTTCCTGCAACAAATCCTATTTCACAATTTACAGTCAGGCACCCAGAACAGCAGATATCTTAATCTCTTTTTCCGTTTCACTGAGATCAAAATCTCCACTATCTTCCACAGTCATATGTACCTCATACAGTACGTCTTCGGATAATGTATCCGGTGTTTCACCATCTTCTGTCTGGATATGCCATTTCTCTTCCGGAACTTCCTTCAAGGTACCGTCTGTACCATATGCATACAGCTTCAAAGAACCTGTTTCCCCGGAGATTCCTTTCATACGTATTGCAACGGTCGTATTCGGATGTACGTTCTCAATTGTGATCGTATTCAGCCATCCTTCCACATCTCCCTGGCCGCCGTCTGCCGCAAATTTCTCCTGGCTTAACACATTGCGCATTGCCTGATCCAGATCCACCTTGCGGTAAGGCATTTCTGGCAGATATACAAACCTGTCCTGAAGTCTCAGAAGTTCCAGATAGCCGGTCGGACAATAGAGCGCATTTCCGCTGTTTCCCGCATACATACCGATAGCCATGTTGTTGTATCCCGGTTTGTCAGAAATATCCATGGTAAATGCAGTCTCGCCTGTCTCAAAATCAAGCATGATATACTGCCACATACCAGTTTCCATATCCTGAACATATCCGTAAATATATCCTGTTGCAGTGGACAGCTTCATCATGGAAGTGTCAGACAGATCACTTCTGCACCAGATACTCTTCATCTCATATCCGTCCTCCGTCTTAACTGTATCCACACGTTCTATACCCGGCGCGATCATTTTATTGCCCTGTCTCAGCCAGCCCACATCATAAATATTCTCATAGCTTTGTATTGAGGAATCATTATCTGCTTCTCCAAGCTTCGCACTTCCTGCACCAAACCAGTTACATACGATCGTGCTTACTGTTCCCTCTCCATCATCATATACAATTGCAGAATTTTCCACAGACACCTGTGTACCTTCCGGAAGCTCATCTATAACAGGCATGCTCGCAACCTGTTCTCCTGTTTTCATATCTACCGCAATAAGATTTACCGGATCCTGATTATCTGTAAACATAACCAGATCCTTGGTCAGAGACGGGGAACATCCACCTCCCCATGCAAGACCGCCACCTGTCGTCTCATCGCCTTCTTTGCTTTCCTTGGCACCCACACTTTTATAGGAAGTTTCCCAGACTTTTTTCACACCATTATCCGCCTGGAGCAGATAACACTTCAGATTTGTCAGAATGACCGCACCCTCCTTAGATGCCGCAATACCATTCTCTGCACCCTCTCCCGGTTCCAGTTCATATACAAACACTGCATCTGACAGATCCACATCTTCTCCATTCAAGATCTTATCGATAGCTGCACGTGAAACATAGCCAAAGGTTCCCTGCTGTTTTCTGTCAGGATAAATGCGGAAGCCTCCTGTTGCAAACCAGAGATTTCCCTCATAATCAAAAACTACAGATAACAGATTCTGATCCAGTGTTTTTCCAAGTGCAGCCTCTGCTGCCGCTTTAATATCAATATCCAGCACTTTCTCAAATTCCGGAAGTACATTTCCGTCTTCATCTGTTGCCTTCAGCATCAGTACATGGTTATTATTGGTCGGACACACCAGACGGTTACTCTCATCTACAAAGGAATAGGAACTCTGGATCAGATAATCTCCATTATCATGCTGTTTTGGAGAAAAATATCCCAGTGTCTGTGTTTCCTCTGCATTAATATCACGGATTGCCAGTCCACCAAGCAACGGAACTACTGCATGTATGCAGATAAGAAACCAACAGGAAGAACGATGAAGCGCAATGACTGGTGTCTGAAGAACGGGAGTATCACCTTACTGTTCTTGGTGTTGTAGCAAGACCGGACGGGGAATTTCTGATTACTAAAAGGGTAATGACGAAAGCCTGGGCACCGGCTGGTGGGAGGTATCCGGCGGTGCTGCGCAGGCGGGAGAAGCGTCTTACGATGCTGTATTAAGAGAAGTCAGAGAAGAAACAGGACTGGATGTAAGCCGGGCAGACGGAGGTTATCTTTTCACTTACAAGAGAGAGAATCCGGGGGAAGGAGATAATTATTTCGTAGATGTGTATCGTTTTGTGATGGATATTGATGAAAAAGATCTCCGTCTTCAGGAGGCAGAGACAGATGGTTATATGTTTGCAACATTAGATGAAATTAAGGCATTTGCGGCAGAAGGAAAGTTTCTGCATTATGACAGTATAAAGAAAGCATTTGAGATGTAAGTAAAATAAAATCGGATTATCGGGGAAATGACAGATCGCCTGATAATCCGATTTTTTATAAAACAGAAACTCTGAAAAATATGCAATACATAGCGAGTATCTGTTTCTTTCTGCTACTTGCAATATGATGCAATCACTTTCAACACCTTATCCATTCAGTGGCTTTGCGAGATGCTCATTGATTCCGGCATTCTTTGACTTCTGGATATCGTTCCGCAAAAGCATTGGCGCTGAGGGCAATGATTGGAACCGTTGGGGCATCAGGGCGGGAAAGTCCGCGGATCGCCTTTGCGGCATCCAGACCATTCATAACCGGCATCATAATATCCATAAGAATGATGTCGTATTCATATGGCTTTGATTTTTCAAAAAGCCGGACGGCTTCCAGTCCGTTGATGGCTGTGGATACATTAAGTCCTGCGGCTTCCAGAGAGAAAACAGCAATCTCAAGGTTCAGTTCATTATCCTCTACAACAAGAATATGAAGATCCGTAAGATCTGCCGGAGTATCAGTGGCAGTTTCCGCAGAGGCGGAAGGTTGATGCTCGTCAATGGTAAATGGCAGGATCAGAGTAAAAGTTGAGCCGACATTTTTTTCACTTTTCAACTGGATCGTACCGCCCATTTCCTGTACCAGTCTGTGAACGATCGCCATACCGAGCCCGGTCCCTTTGTAAATCGTCCGGGCACCGGTATCTTCCTGTGCAAAAGGTTCAAAAATATGCTTCTGAAATTCCGGACTGATACCGATACCGGTATCAGAAATTATAAATTTGTAAATAACATTCTGATGTACCTGCCTGATGATCTTTGCGTGTATAGAGATCGAACCACCGGGCTTATTGTATTTAATTGCATTGCTTAAAAGATTCATGAAAATCTGACGGATATGTAATGGACTTCCGATCAGATAAGGATATTTTAAACTGCCCGGTTTTTATTTTTTTCAGAGTGATATCAAGCCGGGAAG
>ENA-OQCU01000214-OQCU01000214.1-human-gut-metagenome-genome-assembly--contig:-NODE-214-length-30992-cov-3.566272_pt1 | contig 30992 bp, 27 predicted proteins | sample MGYA00242504_ERZ504590 | MGnify/ENA primary metagenome ERZ504590 (study PRJEB26092, sample SAMD00036318) | human gut metagenome | host: Homo sapiens | study: EMG produced TPA metagenomics assembly of... | reverse complement strand
GTTCTTTTACCAAGCTATCCACGATTGATTTTGCGTTCGACACCGCTGCCGCCGTCTATGGAGGAATCATTGCGGTTGATGAAAATCAATGGAGCCACGTCATCCAACAGCACGAATGCACGAAACTCACGCACGTCCAAACGGCGTGCGCTGGATGAGCCTACCCGAGAATCGACCATCACCATAAGACCTGCATCAGAAGACTTGCCACGCAGGAAGCGGAACCGTTCGGCATTGCTTTTATGCCGACACCAGCCGGCCGCCAAAGACAGTCCTTCACGGATATGCGAAGCCAGTTCATCTGCGGTTGCGTGAGACGGCACACTGCCCATCAGCAGATTCTCCCCGACCCCTTGAGCAATCATCTCATCACGCGCCCAATCCTGACGATTGCGCATAGCAACAATCGTATCTCGAAGATTCCGGCTCGCTTCGACTCCCTGATTGTTAATCGTCCGATATCTAATCAGCTCGTCTTCACGAGCTTCAGGAACCACGGAACGCACCAACGCACCAAACGGCATCTGCAACGCAGAACCAATCGTGGATAGCTTGGTAAAAGACAAGTCCAACGGAGCATCCGCATTTAGCCATTGAGGAAACTCGGCAAGACCATCTCTATGTGCTACAGCCACCGGATCAGCCCCGCTCTGTCTGACGACCCACCGGAGCGTGGCTGGATGTACGGTAATGGACGCCATCGTCACACTCCCCTCTGATATCGCAGATGAAAAGACCCGCCACATGTAAGAGCAGCAGTCACGGCTTCAGGCGGGTATTGGTAATTTTCATGATATCCGAATGTTGGATTTCAACATGAGCAATGAATCGACGGAAGGAAACACCTCCCATCAGGCTCCTACCAGGGTCGAAAGTCAACGGCAAGCAAAAAGTCCCCGGAAACGCCGATTTCCAAGGACTTAACCGTGCCCCCTGTGGGATTCGAACCCACAACCCACGACTTAAAAGGACGCTGCTCTAACCGTTGAGCTAAAGGGGCAACATTACCAAGATACACGCGAACACCGGACAATGTCCAGTGCGGCGTTGCGCGCAGGCGGCATCTTGCGCGCGCTGACTGACGACCACCCCCAGTCGCTACGCGACAGCCCCCGCCACGGGGGGGGCAAAAGATGGCACGGCCCCCTACGCGGCAGCCCTCCGGGCCCTGCAACTACGGATGTGCTGCGCACGACCATTCTGCTGCTCGCCTGTCAGCTCGACTTCGCCTACAAACAGCTCCGCTGTTTGCTTAACGGCTCAGCCCGCCAGCGGGGGCAAGACAGCAGTCGCCCCGCGACGCGCTGAATCAGATCAGGCCTAGGGTGACGAAGGCGTTGGCGATACCGTCGTCGTGGACGTCGGTGGTGGTCATGTCGCAGAAACACTCGATGCCGTGAGTGGCGTTGCCCATCGCCACGGACGTGCCCGCGGCCTTGAGCATCGCGGTGTCGTTGTCGCTGTCGCCAATCGCGATTGTGTCGGCGATGCTGTAGCCGAGGTCCTTCGCCACATCGCACAGGGCCGTGCCCTTGTCGACGCCGTTGATGAGCAACTCGCCGTTGTTGGGCGAAATATCATCGTACGAGCCGTGAACCAGCGTGAACCACTCCCCCAAATCACGCGATACGTCATCAAAACTCACATCGGGATCCGCTCCGGAGAAGTACGAGCCCTTGCTCGCATGGATGACATGCCCCAGCGTGGAACCGTCCGGCACCGCGATGTCGTCGATCAGATGCCAGTACCGCGCGAACTGACCGTTCTTCCACACGGCCGACCCCTTGGATTCAAGATGCCGCGCATACCCGCGCGAGATGTACATGCCGTCCGCGCCCTGCCACTGGTAGTTCTCGATGCCGTGCCGTTCGAAATACGCGGTTGCGGCGTCGATCGCCTCGGGCGCGATGTCATGCCGGAACAGCACCCGCCCGTTGACATCCGCCTGCGCTCCGGCCACCGAGATCACGCCGTCGAATCCGAGATCGAGAATGCCGCGTTCGATCTTCGGCATCGAGCGTCCGGTGCAGATGAACAGCTTGTGGCCGTGCGACCGGGCCGCCTTGCATGCCTCCTGCGCGGAGATCGGCACTTCATGCCGTTCGTCGGCCAATGTGCCATCGATATCGAGAAACACCAGTTTGCTGGACATTGCCACCCTTCCCGCGCCTTCTCCAGGCGCTTCCGGTGCACCAGTGTAGGACTTCGGGCGGTCTTGCACTCCGCCCGGCCCGGCCCGGCACGGTCCGGCTCGGCACAGCCCCGCCCGCGCACGGCCCACGACCTACATGCGCCCTGCCCTGGACGGGTCGATGGACATGGTCTGGAATCGGTTCGCCATGAAATCGTTGCCGAAATGGTCGGCGAAGAACTGCGTGATCGGCGAATCCAGCGCATGCCCCGCCATGCGCCCGTACCAGCAGTCGAACGCCATCAATGTCATCATGCCGTCGATGAACAGCAGCACGAACACCACGGCGGTCAGCGAATACCGTACCTTCCACGGAATCAGGTTGATGAACTTCAGCAGGTACGGCAGCACGAACTTGATCCAGGCAAGTCCCATAATCCCCCAGAACACCATGTACTTGCCGGAGGTGCGACCGCCTATCGACAGCCATTCGCCCGTGTAATCCCAGGCCTTGATACCGAACGCGACCTCCATGAACCAGCTGGAGCAGTACTCGAACACGCCGCCGATCAGAGCGCTGGAGAAGAAGATCAGCACCCAGTTCGAGCGCCACAGCCGGTTGAGCAGAATCGTCATGAATCCGGCGCCGAACCCGTAGATCGGCGAGAACGGCCCCCACAGCATGCCAGCGCGATCCTGATATTCGCCGTAGTAATACCAGTGATATATCGTCTCGACCACCAGCCCGATCATGCAGCCGATGACGAAAATCCAGAACAGGTTGAAGAAATCCAGCGAGATATAGCCCTTGCCGCTCATGTCGCGGCCGACCATGCCCTTGGCGAGCGCCGCCTCGTATTCGTCGCGCTCATCCATGCGCCTGAGCGCGCGCTGCAGCCGCCGTTCCTCCAGCAGAGTCGGGTCAAGGGTTATGGCGAGCGCGACCAGTATGGTCATCTGGATGGACGGCACGAGCAGATTCGCGCCCAACCCGTCCAATGCGAGCGACAGCAGTCCCTCGGCGAACGTCACCATCATGACGATATACGACCACCAGGCGGAATACCGCCGTCGGTTGCGGATCAGCAGTACGCCCAGCACGGTCAGGCATGCCGCGTTGGCGCTGGAGACCACCGTCTGGGCGCATGTGAGGATGAATGTCAGGTTCAGCACGTCGACGGTCACACGGCCGTCGAGAATCTCATGCACCGAATATCCCGCCATCAGCACGATGACGGGGAGAGTGATGACGCCCTGCAGCAGCACGAGCACGCCGTAGATGCGGGCGATCAGCGGCAGCCGCCTGTCCACGGCATCCTTGCCGGAGCGGCTTTTCGCTTCTTGTTCGACGTCGGCGAGTACCGCCTGGTTGGCGAGTGCGTCGACGTCCGCGGCGAGCTCCTGCCCGTCGCGACGCTGACTGGTCGTGTCAGAGGTCATGCGTCAGCGCTTCGACGAGCGTTTGCCGGCGTTCGCGGCGTTGACGGCACGCAGCAGCTGCCAATCGCGTGTCATGTACATGCCGAAGGCCACGCCGAACGCGATCAGCCCCACCATGTCAGCGGTGAACAGCGAGAAGACCATCACGAAGATCATCCAGCCGACCGTCCATTTGAACCGCGGACCGGGCTGCATGTGCTTCACGGCCATATATATGGTCACCGCGGCGACTCCCGCCGTCACGATGGCGTACAGGATGATGAGCGCCGTGTTGCTGCTGTTGCGGCTCAGCGCGGTCACGGCCTGAGCCGACGTCCGGGCGGCCTCGGACGTACTGGAAATCACGCCGAAGTACGACAGCGCGAAGAAGATGGCCATGCCGACCGAATACACGGCACCGGCGCACATGATCACACGTTCCGGCGTTCGTTTGGAGAATGGCGAGCGCGCATTGGCTTTTTCACGCTCGCGCAGATAGTTGTTCTGCTTGGATGTCATAACGGCGATACCTCCGACGTCGGTGTACGAATCATGTTCCATCGTAATACAGTCAGATGGATTACGCTCCTTGCCGGAAAGCCGTGCCGTGCGCGGGCTGGGGCTGCTACACCACGCCCAGCCGCTCGAAGGCGTGCGCGAGGCCGCTCGCGTCCACCGCATCGGCGACCCAATCGGCGGCGTCTTTGGCGCACTGCTCCCCGTTGCCCATCGCGATGCCGATGCCGGCCACCTCGATCATGGTCAGATCATTGTCGCTGTCGCCGATCGCCACCGTGTCGGCGAGCGGCACGCCCATGGTGGCCGCAGCGAAACGAGTCCCCCGCCCTTGCTGCCAGGCCACCAGGTCGCCGAGCGTAACGCCATCCCGCCGCGCCTGCTCGCGCGCGGCCGGTGCAGATCAGCACCAGATGGCCGTTGCCCTGCGCGGCGCGAATCGCGCGGATGGCCGATTGCGGGATGCGCTGGTCTTTGCCGACCAGTGTGCCGTCGATGTCAAGGAACAGCATGCGTGTCATGGTGACGCTCCTTCGCATTGGACGATGATGGCGGCCTGCGATGATATGCGAAAATCCCGCCGGCGTGCAGGGCACCGGCGGGATTCGGGTTTACAGCTCCTCGCCGTTGGTGGCGATGACGTGCTGGTACCAGCCGAAGGACTTCTTGCGGCTGCGCTTGTACGAGCCGTGGCCTTCATCGTCGCCGTCCACGTAGATCAGGCCGTAGCGCTTCTTCATCTCGCCGGTGGTGAAGCTCACCACGTCGATGCAGCCCCAGACCGTGTAGCCCATGACGGGCACGCCGTCCAGGTCGATGGCCTTCTTGACCTCGGCGATGTGGCTCTTGAGGTATTCGATGCGCGAGTCGTCGGCGATGTAGCCGTTCTCGTCGGGCGTCTCGTACATGCCCACGCCGTTCTCGACGATGAACAGCGGCTTGTTCCAGCGCTCGTACATCTCGCACAGCGAGTAGCGCAGGCCGACCGGATCGATCTGCCAGCCCCAGTCGGTGGCCTTGATGTACGGGTTGGGCACCAGCCCGTCGAGGCCGTGCTCCATCGCGTCGAGCGTGGAGCCCTGCGAGCTGACGTCTACGGACATGTAGTAGCTCAGGGAGATGTAGTCGACGATGCCGTCCTTGATGGCGTCGAGGTCGCCCGGCTCCATTGCGATGTCGATGCCGTCACGCTCCCACCACTTGAGCAGGTAGCGCGGATACTCGCCGTGCACGTACACGTCGCCGAACAGGTAGCGCTTGCGCATCTGCTCCTGGGCGAGCATGACGTCGTCCGGGCGGCAGGTCTCCGGATAGATCGGCACGAAGGAGAGCATGCAGCCGATCTGGAAGTCCGGGTTGATCTCGCGTCCGCGCTTGACCGCGATGGCCGCGGCGACGAACTCGTTGTGAATCGCCTGCCAGACCTTCTGCTCCACCTCGTGCGGGGTGTCGTCCGGGTTGGGGATGATGCCGGAGTTCGTGTACGGGAAGATCGGCGTGTGCATGTTCATCTGGTTGTCGACCTCGTTGAAGGTCAGCCAGTAGGTCACCAGGTCCTTGTAGCGCTCCATCACCGTGGTGGCGAAGCGCACGAAGCAGTCGACGACCTTGCGGTTGGTGAAGCCGCCCATCTTGGCCAGGTGCAGGGGCATTTCGAAGTGGGAGAGGGTGACGACCGGCTCCATGCCCTTGGCGCGGTAGTCGGAGAACAGCTCTTCGTAGAACTTGAGTCCGGCCTCGTTCGGCTCCTCTTCGTCGCCGTTCGGAAAAATGCGGGACCAGGAGATGGATGTGCGGAAGCACTTGAAGCCCATTTCCCGGAACAGCGCATCGTCCTCGCGGAAGGTGTGATAATAGTCGATGCCGCGGTGGTTCGGGTAGTTGAGCCCGTCGATCACGCCGTCGGTGATCTTGCGGGCCACGCCGGCCGCCCCGCCGGTGAGTACGTCGCAGATGCTCGGGCCGCGGCCGTCCACGTCCCATGCGCCTTCAAGCTGATGTGCGGCGACCGCGCCGCCCCAGAGGAAATTCTCGGGAAATCCCATGATGCTTGTTCCTTTACTTGTGTTTGCCGTACGTGATATGCGCGTCGTGCGCCGAAGGCCCTCAGCCGTTGAGCTTTCGATACAGGTCGATGAGCTCGGTGACCATGAGCTTCACAGTCTCGGTCGACATCATCTGGTCTTCGACGTGGGTGAGCAGCAGCGACATCGTGACCGGGTCGCCGGCCGCCTCCTGCTGCACCAGCTTCGCGTGCTGTTCGTGGCCGGCCGCGTACTGCTCGTCGCCGGACTTCATCTTCGCGGCGGCGGTCTCATAGTCGCCGGCCTTGACGGCCTGCAGCGCTTCCATGTAATCGGATTTCGCGGAGCCGGCATCGACGATCATCTGCATGCACAGCACTTCCATGTCAAGGGTTTCGGGTGCGTCCGCCATTGGACTGTCCTTTCGTCGGTGTTCGCCGCGCCGGTCACCGGCTCGCGGCGGACGGTCATTCGTGGGGTTGGGTGGTGGGGAATGAGGGAGGGAATGAGGGAGGGAATGCCCGGCACCGTCGTATCGGGCGACGCCGGGAGAGGGAGATCACTTACCGGCGAGCTCGATCGCGTGGTTGAGCACGTTCTCGCCGCGCACCAGGCCGTAGTCCTGCGGGTTGATGGACTCGACCGGGATGTTCGGGAACAGGCCCTTGACACGGTTCAGTTCGAAGCGCACCTGCGGTCCGAGCAGGATGACGGCCGCGTCGGGAGCCTTCTCCTCGATCTCGGAGATCGGGTAGGCGTCGATCTGCACGTCGACACCGTTCTTGGCGACGGCTTCGCGCATCTTCTTGACGAGCATGGAGGTGGACATTCCCTGGTTGCAGCAAAGGACGATATGCATGATGGTTTCCTTTCGTGGGGTGCGGCCTTGCGGCCGCGCTGTTGACTTGTTGGCTTGTTGAGGGGGTTGGGTTGAAGTTGTGTCGTGCGGACCGGTCGCCGGCCGCAGTGGCCGGCCGGCGGCCTGACGGTTACTCGGCCGCGGCGTCCTGCTCCTGCTTGAGGCAGATCTTGTCCTGCATCTTGACGAACGGGAACCAGATGGCGATGGAGGCCGCGAAGATCAGCACCTGGATCACCACGCCCTGCCATCCGCCGAGCAGGAAGCCGGAGATGATCGGCGGCGTGGTCCACGGCACCTGCATGGCGCCGAAGGCGGGCAGGAAGCCGATGACCATGGCACCGTAGGTGAGGATCACGGCGACCAGCGGGGCGCAAATGAACGGGATGAGCATGATCGGGTTGTAGACGATCGGCAGGCCGAAGATCATGGGCTCGTTCACGTTGAAGATGCCGGGGACAAGCGACAGCTTGGACAGCTCGCGCACCTGGGCGGACTTGGCGACCAGCAGCGCCGCGACGATGAAGCCGAGGGTCAGGCCGACGCCGCCGAACTTGCAGAAGCAGTCGATGAGCTGCGGCACCAGATAGTGGCCGCCGTTGGCCTGCGTGGCCTTGATGCCCTGGTCCATGAGGTTCTGGTTGACCAGCGAGTTGGCGGTGAGCACCGGGTAGATGATGCCGGAGACGATGTTCGGACCGTGCAGACCGCACCAGAACAGCAGCGACATGAGCAGCACGATGATGATGGCACCGGCCCAGTTGTCGGTCAGGCCCTGCATCGGGGTCTGGATGATCTTGAAGATGAGCTCGGTCAGCGAAACGCCGCCGAAGACCTGGCACACCTGGTAGATGATCGCGGAGTAGCACATGATGAAGAAGCCGGGGATCATCGCGGAGAAGGCGTTCGATACGCCTTCGGGCACGGCGTCGGGCATCTTGATGCGCAGGTTTTTCTTGATGCAGGTGGTGTAGACCCACGAGCCGATCAGGCCCATGATGATGGCGGAGATGATGCCGTTGCCGCCCATCCACGTGTTCGGCAGGACGTTGGAGATGGTGGCGGTGTCGCCGCCCAGCGCCTTGATGGTGTCGCTGGTGACCGTCAGCGTGGAGGGCGAGACGATGAGGAACGAGACCAGCGTCAGGATGCCGCAGGAGATGCCGTCCATCTTCTCGTTGCGGGCGTAGGAGTAGCCGATGCCGACGGCGATGACCATCGCGAGCACGTTGAACGTGGAGTTGTTGATCTGGTTGAGACCCAGATTCCAATCGCTGCCGAAGATCCGGGCCATGAAATCGGTGTAGCCGGTGATCGGCAGGTTTGCGATCAGCAGGAAGATCGAGCCGACGAGCGTGATCGGCATGGACAGCACGAAGCCGTCCTTGAGCGCGGCGATGGCTTTGGTGCTCGCGAATTTCACGAACACGTCAAGCGTCTTTTGCGCGACGTTGGTGAACCTTTCCTTCATCACAGGAGTCCTTCCTTGGACATCTGCGGACTTCGTAGTCCGCATCTTCTGTTGTACTTCCAGCACGGCTTTTCAGCCTTCAGTTATTCGATATACTTTTTGTTGTTCGAATAACTTGTGCTTTTAGTATACGGATTATGGAAATCCTGTCAAATATGGTCACATCGCTGTTATTACACCGATTATCGGCATAATTCAGCCATTGTCAGCGCTCACTGGTTAAGATTGCGACACGCCGGTGGTCAAAATTTATTCGAATAAATTAATCGTTTTTACTTCGACGGCTCACATCAGGCCGAGCCATTCGAAAGCGCGGGCGAGCCCGTCCTCCTCCACATCGCCGGCGACGATGCCGGCCATCGCCTTGATGTCCTCCGACCCGTTGCCCATCGCCACGCCGACCGCGCAGTACTCCAGCATCGGGATGTCGACGGCCGCGTCGCCGAACGCGACGGTGTCCTGCCGATTCGCGCCGAGATGCGCGAGCAGCCGGTCAATCGCATGGGCCTTGGTGATGCCCTTGACTCCGAGATCGCCGAACAGCGCCGTCGCTCCCCTACCGCCCCACGTGCCCGATTCGAGGTCGGGGAAACGCCCGCGGGTGTCGAGGAAGTCCTGGTACGAGCCGAGCACGTAGCTGATCTTGTTCACGTCGTGCCGGTACAGCTCACCGTCGAAGATCATGTAGGGGAACGCCTCGCGCACGGTCAGGCGATTGACGTTCTCCTTGCCCTTGCGGGCGGAATACTCGCGGATGGCGTCGAGCGCGCCCTCCTCGAAGCCCTCGCTGGCGAACAGGCCGTTGTTGCTTTCCAGATAGAATTCAAGGCCGCGCGGATGACCCTCACGGCCGAGTCCGGCAGGTTGTTGTCGTAGTCGACCAGTGTGCCGTCCACGTCAAACAGGATGATCTTGGACATCGTCGTCCGCCTTTCGTCGATGGTCGTGGCGGCCATGCGGCCTTACGAGCGGAGCCGGCTGCCGCGCGTCAGCGCATCGAGGTCATCGTGAAGAACCTCGCGTTGACGTAATGGTATGCGATGAACGAGGAGTTGAACAGACGGCCGTTGGTCAGGAACGAGTCATCCTCCAGGTACAGCGCGGGATCACCCTCGTTCAGACCAAGCACCCGGGCCGCGTCCGCCTCCAGCTTGCCCGCGTACAGCACCTTGTCGACGAAGCCGAAATTCAGACCGAGGTCGTTGCGCGCGTACCCGAACAGCGACCCCTCGGCGATCTGCTCATTGATGAACGGCACGAATTCCTTGAGATACCACGCCGTCTCATATGCCAGCGGATTGCCGTCGACCTGCCGCAGACGCACGACACGCCACACCTGATCACCCTCGGCGCAGTGCATGCGCTTGGCCAGCACGGAGTCGGCCTGCAGCAGCGACAACTCCTGCACCACGGACGTCACCTTGCGATGCGGGTACTCCGCGGAAATGCCGCGCGTGGTGCCGATCGACAGGTAATCGCCCTCACGGTCCTCGCGCACGAACACGCCGCTGCCCCGCACCGGGAACACGTCGCCGGCCTCGGCGAGCACCGCGATGGCATTGCGCACGCGGTACCTCGTGGTCTGGTACTCCTCGATCAGCTGGTCCTCGGTGGGCAGCTTCCCGGTCTGCCGAAACTCACCGGCATCGATACGGCCTCTGAGAGTCGTGGCCAATTCGCGGTAATCCTGAGCCATCATTCCTCCTACCGTCTGATTCCGCCCGATGCAGCGGCCCCCATCACCGCCAGAGACACCGCATCCCATGACATCATGATTTTATCGCACAACACACGGTTATTCGAATAACAACATGTACAATCGTACATGATAATCGTAATATCGTGCGCCTCGGCACCCCTTATACGACAATGGCGCTTGGGCGACATGCCATGCCACCCAAGCGCCATACGAACCGACATGCGATTATTGAATCGAGGCCTCCTGCCGCGCGACCTCCAACGCCTTGTTGAAGGCGTCCGACGTCCAGCTGGCTCCGGCCACCTTGTCGACCTTCAGGTCCTTGAGCGGCTTGCCATCGACCACGCCATTGATTGCCTCGGCGAAGTCATTCTGGTGGTTCTTGGAGATCGTCGTGAACGGATGCCCCACGATCTCGACCTTCTCGACCTTCTGGTCGGCGATGGTCAGGTGCACGTCGATGGAATCCTCTCCGACCGGCCCGTACTGGCCGTTGATCGAATAGGTGCCGTCCTTGTAGTTGCCGGTGTCCTTCTTGTCGGAGGTCGTGGACTTGCGCTTGGAGGAGCTGTCGGAGCCGCTCGATGACTGGGACTCGCTCTCCTGCGACTTCTCGGTCTCGCCGGAATTGCCGGCATACTCGTCGTTCATCGGCGTGGCCTTGGGCTCGCCGCAACCGGCCAGCAACGTGGTCGCCGCGATCAGTCCCGCGGCCGCCACCGTCACGCTCTTCAGCGTGCGGGATTTCGACGGGGAACCGCCGTCCGCAAGTCCGTCATGCTGCAGAGCGCTGCCGTCACTCATGGTCACCACCTGTCTTCGCCGCCTTGGTAGGATCAATGAAATCAATGGAAGAATCGCCATGCTGCGCACCTTCGGCGTCAGAACCGGTGGACGCAGGCTTGCCACCGGCCGCTACGTACGCATCATGTGCATTTTTATCATTCCACTTCTCGCCCACGAGCACGCCGTGGTTGAGCATGATTTCACGCTGGGCGCAACTCGCCACGAGAGCGTCATGGGTGACCACGATGACCGTGGTGCCCTGGTCATGCAGCTGGCGGAACAGGTCGAGGACGATCTTCTCGTTCTTCTCGTCCAGGTTGCCGGTGGGCTCATCGGCGAGAATCAGCTTCGGGTTGTTGATCAGCGCACGCGCGACGCACACGCGCTGCTGCTCGCCGCCGGACAGCTGGCTCGGCAGATGGTGGGCGCGGTCCTTCAGACCGACCTTCTTCAACGCCTCAAGGGCCTGCTTCTCGTCGACGACCGAATGGTAGTACTGCGCGACCATCACGTTCTCGACGGCCGTCAGGTGCGGCACCAGATAGAACTTCTGGAACACCAGACCGATCAGGTTCTTGCGCACGTCGGCGAGCTGGCCGGCGTTCAGATCCTCCAGCTTGCGGCCCTCCAGCGAAACGGAGCCCTTGCTCGGCGTGTCCATGCAGCCGATCATGTTCATCAGCGTCGTCTTGCCGGAACCCGACGAGCCGACGATGGCCAGCCATTCGCCCTGCGGAACGGTCAGGCTCAGATCATCGACCGCATGCAGGTCGCCGTAGATCTTGGAAATATGATCGAGTTCAAGCAGCATATCCATGATTATTCCTTTACTATTCCAACTATTCCTCGCGCAGCACGACCGCGGGGTCGATGCGCGTGGCGCGATGCACCGGGGGGATGGATGCGACGACGGCGACCAGCGCGCTGAACACCACCGACACGACGGCGAGCCACCAGTTGAAACCGATGGAACGCTCAAACACGGTGGCGCACAGCCAGCGGGCCATGCCATAGCCTGTCGCAGTGCCAAGCAGGCCGCCGAGCAGGCCATACACCGCCGATTCCACATAGAACTCGACGCCGATGGCATGCGAGCTCGCGCCGAGCGCCTTGCGCAGACCGATCTCGTTGCGCCGCTGCGAGACGATGGAGCTGATCGTGGTGCCGACGCCGACCAGCGTGAACACCAGTACAACCAGCGACACGATCCAGAACAGCGTCTGCAGCATCGTGATGACGCGCGTGTCGGAAGCGGTGATCTTGGTGACCTGCTGCGCCTTGACATGCATCGACGTCATATCGTTGATGCTGTTGACCAGCGCGGTGAGGTCCGAGGCGCCCGACGAGTATTCGATGACGTCCACGCCGCGCGTGGAGCCGGTGAGCTTGTCCACGTCGCCGGCCAGCGCGTAGATGATCGAATCCTCGCTGCCGCCGGTGTCAACGATGCCGGCCACACGGAACTCGGTGCCGGACGTGTCCATGATGTCGCTGGAGACGTGGCCGTTCTGGGTCTGCTGGGCGCCGGTGGAGCCGGACGAGGTCTGGCCGTCTGACGTGCCGTCAGTACCGGGCTGGCTCGCCTGTCCCGAGGACGCGGCGTTGTCTGATGCGCGGTAGCCGATGGTGATGCTGCCGCCGACCTTCAAGCCCATCGCATCGGCGACGTCCCGGCCGACCAGCACCTTGCCCGAGGACGGCCAGGAGCCGTCGACGACCCAATGATGGTTGAGATTCCTGACCTGCGCGGGGTTGACGCCGGCCATCACGTACGGGGCCGCGTTGACGCGCACGTTCTCGTAACGGTACGTGGCGTGCTTTTCCGAGCCCTTGGCGCTCACCATCTGCGTGGTGTGCTCGACCATCGCGTCATCGATGCCGGACTTGCCGTTCTCCGAATCGGCGAGCGGCGTCACGATCAGGTTGGCGCCATAGGCTCGCATCTCCTGATTCATCTGCTGCGGCACGGCGATGCAGATCATCGCCAGACAGAACAGCGTAGCGGCGCCGACCAGCGACGCCACCACGGCCATGACCGCGCGAGACCGCCTGCGGAACACCGCACTCAACAGCATCCTGAAGAACATACCGGTATTGGTCATCTCAGCACGCCTCCTTCATCATCGTCTTACGATCAGCGTCCATGCAGCACCTCCGCCGGCTTGAGGCTCAGAATCGAGCGAATCGACGACGCCGATGCCAGCAGCACGGTCAGCGCCAGCAGCACGAACACCAGCACGAACACCATCGGGCGCATGGTGATGCCCGAACCGAACACCACCTGCCCGATGATCTGCGCCACGCCCGAGCCCAAAGCGGCGCCGACGATGGCTCCCAGAAGCGAGATCGCCGCGGTCTCCGCCATCATCAGGCGCGACACCGCGCCATCGGTCGCACCGATCGCCTTGAGCAGGGCCAGTTCGCTCGACCGCTCGCCGATCGAGGCGACCATCAGGTTGGCCACTGCCACGGCCGCGGCGAGCAGGCTCAGCACCGTCATCAGGATCATCACGGCCTGGGTCTTCTGCAGCACGTTGCCCTGCAGCGCGGCGACCTGCCGCACCTGCTTGGCGACCGCGCCGGGAATGACCTCCTCGATCTGATAGGCGATTGAGCTGGGGTATGCCGTGCAATACCAGGTCTCCCACTCGTCTTGGCTGAGCGCGGCGGGGTTCTGGGCCGCCTTGCGCGCCAGATCGTTCTCCGGCGTTGTCAGCGCCTTCACCTCGATCTTGTCGACGGAGTCCGGCAGGTCCGACAGCACCTGTGCCACCGACGAGGAGATGTAGATGGCACTGTTGTCGTCGTCGCCGGAATCGTAGACGCCGGTGATGCGAATCTTCTGCTCGTGCGTGTTCCCGGCCGCCGTGGTCTTGCGCAAGGTGACCGTATCGCCGCGTCCCACACCGAGCTGCTGCGCGAGCGTCGTGCCGATCACGCCCTGATCGGTGTCATCCTTCGGCCAGCTGCCGTCGAGCTTCCACCATGAGCGCATGCCGTCGACGCCCACGACGGTGGTCTCGCCCGACGCGAGCTTCAGCGTCTTGTTGAACCACGTGCCGACTACCGCCGCCGCCGTGCCGTTCACCTGCGCGTGGACGTTGAGTTGCGGCGCGAAATTCGTGATGTTGAACGCCCAGAAAATCGTCTTGATCTTCGCCGCGTCGGACTCCTTCAGGAACGAGGTCGGGTCCGCGTCGGACTGCGGGCCGCCCTCCATGTTGTACAGGTCGGACACCACCGCATCGGACTTCGGCTGCACGGTGATGTTCGAGCCATATGTGCTCAGCTCGGCGTTGAGCTTGTCGCCCACGTCGAACACGACGCCCAGCATCGACACCGACACCGTGGCCGACAGGCACACGGTCAGCGCGATCAGCAGGCGCCTGCGTAACTGGCGGGTGAACGAGCGCCTGATCATTCTCAGAAAGAACATGGTCTAAACCCCTTCCTGCCTTACTGGAAGTGGGCGCTCAGCGCGTCCAGGTCGGCGGTCTGAATGGTGATCTTGCCGCTACCGGTCTTGTACGGGAACGGGATCGGGTTGCACCCGCCCTTGAAGCCAATGGTCGCCAGGTTGATGGCCACCTCGCACTTCTTGCAGATGATCTTGCCGTCCTTCTCGTAGTATCCGGCGTCGCCGCAGTTCTCGCAGGCGTCGAGGCCGATTCCGTACGCGCCGCCGTTCTTCTTGATGATGATGAAGCGCATGACGGTGCCGTCCTTGGCCTTGTATTCGAAGCGGTGCAAATGGCCGTCCTCGACCTGGCTGAAGGGGATGGTGGCCACGCCGTCCTTGAGCGAATACGCTTCCGGCGGCGAGAGAGTCGGCTGCTGGCTGATTGCGGCCACGCCCAAGGTCAGCGTCGCGGCAACGCCGATCATCGCCACCACGCTCCATGCGGCGGCGGCGATCGCACGGCGCCGGAACGCCTTGTGCTTGCGCACCGTGGCCGCATTGACGTCGGCCGCGAGTCGCTTCGCAGAAACCGGCATACGCAAGCCGGCCACCACCGAGGCGACGGCGGGAATCAGGAATATGAACGCTTGGGCCATAATCAAACCGGACTTGTTGTTGATCAGCCAGGCGAGCATCACGAACGCGATGTGCGGGAACCGCAGCGTGCGGGCCTGCATGATCTGCAGCAGGCCGGTCAGATGCTGCATCAGCTGGATCACCAGCACCACCAGCACCGCGGACAGGAACGCCGGACGGACCGCCGTCGAACGCATCGTGCGGAAGATCGCGGCGATGACCGCGGACGCGATGATGCCCAGCACAAAGCCGAGCGCACGCAGCAGCATATCGGACGTGAAGATCGGGTCTCCCGGCTCGACCCAGATGGTCAGCTGCAGGATCACGTCCGGCAGCGCATAGAACACGGTGAGCGCGATGCCCAACGCCGCCACCAGATTGGCGAGATGCATCACCGCGGCGTGCCGACGCCAATTGCGGGTGATCAGTCGGTTCACGAACACCAACACGATCAGCAGGAGGTCGATGACCACGCAGCACCACAGCACCGGGTAGTTGATGAATGTACGCTGGTTAATCACCGCGGATGCACGCAGTCCGGCGAACACGATCGCCGCCACCAATCCGATGAGGATTCCCCACAGACGCCATCGGGAGCTGATCGGCTTGTCACGCCCCTCGCCGACGGTCAGCATCACACTCATGCACATGACCAGCAACGCGGGCCCCAGCGTGCCCGGCATCACCGCTACGAACTGTTCGAGCATTCGCACCCTTTCCTTGTTCCGTCTATTATGTTCCGTTCATTCCGTCATAAAAACAGCGAAAGCTCCTCTCGGGCAGAGAGGAGCATTTCACTCAGGCAATGTCAATCACCACTGACGCGGGGTGTATTCCCAGTTGTCGAAGGTGACCTCGATCGGCTCGGTCCAGAAGCGACCCTTGACGCCGGTCTCGGGATCGACGTGCAGCATCCAGCCCTTCTTGGCCGGAGATTCGATCGACAGCTTCAGCTGGTAGGTGCCGGCCTTGTCGAGCTTGACGTTGGCGCCGTAGTGCGGGCCGTCGGAGGCGTTCATCTGCATGAAGGTACCGGAGGTGGCCTTGCCGCCTTCGACTTCCTTGCCGGTGGACTTGTCGATGATCGTGTAGTTCACGGTCAGCTCGGGGACGAAGTCGCCCTTGCCGTAGCCCAGCTCGGTACCCTTCTGGTTGGCGTGGATGTCGGCTTCGAGGTGGAAGCTCGAATCAGCGGCCTTCAGGCCCATGGAGGCGGGCTCCATGTCAATCGGCTGGAAGTACACGGCGCCGACGGTCAGCGGGCCGGCGTCCTTGTCCTGCTCCTTGGCGGTGCCGGACGGGCCGACCGGGACCTCTTCAAAGCCTGCGCCGGAGCTGGAGTCGTCCTTCTTGTTGCTGGACTGAGAGGAGCTACCCGAAGACTTGTTGTCGGAAGCATTGTTGGTGGAACCGCACGCGGACAGCGAGAAGGCCATGGAACCGGCCAGCAGCACGCCGAGCAGGGCGGCGATCTTCTTGTTCTTCATCATTTCTCTATTTCCTTTGTTGTGTAGTGAATGGTATTCACAGATTGTTGGGTTGATTGTTCGGGGCACCGGCCGTCACGGCAGCCTTGGCCTTCGCCTTGCGCTGCTTGATGAAGCCGACCACGAACAGGGCGATCACCGCAATGGCCGCAATCACCTGGGCGATGATGCATTCGACGTACGGGTAGAAGCCGATCCAGTCGTTCGTCGGAACGCCTTGCAGATACGTTGCCGGGAGTGCGTCGCCCTCGATCAGCGAGTGGACGCCGCCGCCGGCGAACACGACCACCAGCACCGACATCAGGATCGACGTGACCAGGAAGAACGGTCCGATCGGAATCTTCACCGACGTGAAGCGAATCACGAAGAAGATGATCAGCAGCACCACCGCGGCGGCGACGGCACCAATCACCATGCCATGCGTATCGCGGCTCATCGTGTAAATCGACTGGTAGAAGATCACCGTCTCGGCGCCTTCACGGAACACGGCGAGGAAGCTCAGCATGGCGAGCGAGATCACCGTACGGGACGCGACCTTTTCGCCGGCATCGACCTGTGAGGAGACGGAGGCCACCGCGGCTTCGGTCTTCGCCTTGATGTACCGGTTCCATGCCTCGACGCTGGACTTGTTGAGCATCCAATTGCTGGTCCATAGCAGCATGACCATGGCAATCAGGGCGCACACGCCTTCCATGATCTCCTGAATCGGGCCGGACCCGCCGAACGCGAGCACGAAGATGACCGCGACCACGCCTGCGCCGGCAAGACCGGCGAGCACGCCCACGTAGATCCACTTGGTGAAACGCTTGTTGCCGGACTTGGCGAGGTACGCCACCACGGCCGCGACCACCAGCAGCGCCTCAAGACCCTCACGAATCAGAATCAGGAACGCCTGGCCGACCGAGCTGGTGATGAACTTGGTGAAGCTGCCTTCCTTGTCGGCGGCACCGCCGTCGAGCTTGCCGGCGTCCTCGACCAGCATGGCCTTCAAATCGTCGACGAGCTTCTTGGTGTCTTTGAGCGAGGCGCCTGTGTTCATCGACTTGCGGCACATCTTGAACTGGTATTCCACCTGCGAGACGCGGTTGCCGCTGATGGCGTTCATCACGTTCTTTTCGAAGCCGAGCTTCTCGTAGTACTGGTAGTAGGCGTCGTTGACGAGGGTAGCGCCCTTCGCGCCGTCGCCGCCCGCGTACGACTTGTAGGCCTTGTCGAGGATCGGCATCATCTCGTTGGCCACGTCGGTCCAGCTGCGGTCGCCCTTGCCGGGGTTCTTCTTCTGCTTGGACTGCAGAACCTTGCGCTCCTTGGCGATCTGCTCCTGCAGCGCCTTGTCGTAGTCGCGGGGATTGGCGAGCTTGGTGTTCGCGTCGAGCTGCTTGGCGGTGCTGTCGAGGTCGGAGACGAGCGCGGTCACGCTCTGTTCGATCTTCGCCTCGTTGCCCGTCACATATGACAGGTCCTGAATGTCTTGGAACGCCTGCTGCTGGGAGGCCTGCTTGTCGGAGCCGATGTTGTCGGTCACGACCTGGGTGAAGTTGGACGCCACATAGATCTCGTTGTATGCGGCCATGAAGTCGGACGTGGAACCGGCGGTGTTGCCGTCCTTGTATTCCTTCTGCCCCTGCTGCAGCTGCTTGTCCATCGCGGCGGCGACGTCGGCCCATGTGTCGTAATCCGCGGAACCGTCGGCTGCCATCGCCTGCGGGGCGAACATGACGGCCATCACCATGAACAGCGCCGCGACGACGGCCAGCGAACGACATCCAACCGCCCGAAGATGCGCTACCGCACGACATCGCATATTGGATTCCTCTCCATATCAACGCTTTCTAAACCATCTATGCAATATAGAGAAAAAAAACCTGAAAGAACAGTCTTGACTTTTGAAATTTTATGCGGTAATAGAGCGGCCCCTGAGGCCGAAATGTCTCATATTGTGGTCATCGTATGGGTGGCCCATTAGGGGCCGCTCTCAAAACTCGCAGATACAAGACGTTTTTCGGGTCCCGTTGTATCTGTGAGTTTTGAGAGCCTGCTTCAGCCATCAAGACGATTCAACACCTTCCGCTCGTTGTAGAACGCGAAGACGATGCCTCCGATGCCGCACAGCACGGCCGCGCACACGGCGGCGATGCGGTAGCCCGCGCCCGAGGCCACGCCGATCGTGGAGACGCCGGTGAACAGCAGCATCGCCACCGACAGGCCCATCTTCATCGCGAACGCCAGCCGTCTGGCCCATCATCATGTGGTGTTGAGCGACGGCAGCGTGCAACGGCTGGACACCGCATCCTCCAGCGGAACCCTTACCGTCCCATCTCATCCGGAGGCCTCAAAATCTCCGGCATCAACGTAGGCTAAGGCGGCTGCCCCCGCTGGCGAAATGCTACGCTGAGGGGCATGAGCGGATTGCATGGGCGGATGCCGTATACGACTGCGTTTGAACGCGCGATGGGCACCGGAATGATCATTCAGTCGGCGACGGCCCTCGACGACGGCTTCCGCTCGAAACTCGACGCGTTCATCGACGGGTACGAGTCCGTGCTGTCGCGGTTCCGCGCCGATTCGCTGGTGACCGCAATGGGCGAATCCTCGCATGGCGGCTCGTTTGATTTTCCCGATTGGACCTCCGGGCTGTTCGATCTGGCCGATGCGTTCTGCACCGCGACCGACGGGGCGCTTGACCCGTGTGTGGGCGAGGATCTGATCCGGCTTGGCTATGACGCACGGTATTCGATGACAATGGGACCCGATGCGGAGCATCATCTCGGTGCCGTCCACGGGCGCCCGACATGGCGCAACGATGTGGAGCGTCATGGCACAACGCTGGTGACGCAGCGCGCGGTTCACTTGGATTTCGGGGCTTTCGGCAAGGGATATTGCGCCGATCTGATCGGCGCAATATTGGACGGGCACGCGGGCGATGAAACCGTCCGGCAATCCGCCACCGGCCCCGGCTCTCACGCGCCCTACATCATCGACGCGGGCGGCGATCTGCTGATCCGCACGGGCGAGTCTGCTCAACCGGCCCCACTCGCCGAGGGGTCAGGACACGACACCGGCGACACCGTCACCATCGCCCTGGAGGATCCCGCCAACCCCGGAACCGAGGCGATCGGCATCGCAAGCATCGTTGACGGGGCGTTCTGCGCGAGCGCCCCCAGCCGACGCCATTGGGGTGAGGAGGCAGGCCGTCAGCTGCATCATCTGCTCAACGCGGTCGACGGCCGTCCTGTGCGCGATGTCGCCGCGAGTTGGGTCTATGTGCCATCGGCGGCTGGCCGACCCTACCCCACCGCGCTGGCGGATGGACTCGCCACCGCATGCTTCGTCACCGCACCGGACGAGCTCGCCCGCGCATTCGACTTCGAATGCGCCGCGGTGCACGCCGACCGCACGGCCATCATGAGCCGTCACTTCCCCGGCAACTTCTTCACCGTATAACAATGCGGGTAGGGAGCACCTGCGTCATGCCACCGCCAGGTTTTCTTGTACCTATTCGCCACGCTCGCACATCAGTGGCGCCGACACGTCAATCGCCGCGCCGAGCGGTGCAGCAAGCACCTTATGGATGTCCGGAGCGATATGCAGGTTGCCCCTTCCGGCCGGATACGCACGGAGTATACCCATGGACACCAAACGAGACAGCGCGTGCTGTACGGCCGACGGGCTCTTGCCGAACCTTCTCCTCAACATACTCGCCGTGACGGTGAGCTGCCCGATGAGGTACATCGCCGTCTGCACGGACAGGCCGCTGTATCTGTGCTCATCCAATAGACTGCGATACCTCTGCCGCACATTGACAAGACGCTTCACGCGCAGCAGCGCGTCCTCACAGGATTCCTCGATGTTTTGGCAGCAGGCCTGTGGATTGTCGGACTTCGTGCCCTTCACAAGAAGCTTCTGCAATTCGCGCACGAGAGGCAGGCTTATGGGATGCCCGGACTGAATCTGGCCTATGCCGCATTCCGCCGCATCGAGGTAGTTCAGCACCTCGCGCATGGACTCGCTCAGCCCGCTTTTGTCCTCGCCCACCTCATAATCCTGAGCGAGAACGGTTTCGAGCGGCTCGAACGTGCCTTCCAGGGCGCTGGTGCTCTGCGCTTCGCGACGCATGGTCGGGCGACGCAGCATATCGGGGTTAAGCAGGTCCTCCCCCAGCTCGCCGGGCGCATCTGGCGCGAACATTTCTTTCTCCATAACACCAGCTGTACATATTTTTTAAATCATTCATACTAAGATTTGCGAAATCTTAGTATGAACAATGATTAATCATGCGCTTTACCGCACCTCATCACACCGCATATGCAAAAGCGACGCCGTACGCGAGCCGGCAAAACAGCCGAATCTCGTATGGCGTCGCTCTCTTTTGAGGCAGTGGAATCACATTATGGTCTTATAGGCGTGACTCCCTCAGATGTTCCACTCGGACGGGTTGTAGAAGTCGCCGTTGAGGGCCTTGGCGGCCTTCTCCTGCGCTTCCTCAAGCGTGACGCCGGCGAGTTCGGCACGCACGTCGTCGAGCGCGACCGGGGTCATCGACAGGGAGTTGACGCCGATGCCGGTGAGCACGACGGCCAGATCCGGATCGGCGGCGGCCTCGCCGCACACACCCACCGGCATGCCGTTCGCGTTGCCCGCGTCGGCGATCAGCTTGATCGCGCGCAACACCGCCGGGTGCCATGCGGTCTGGTAGTTGGCGACCGAGCCGAGCGTACGATCGGCGGCCAGCGTGTACTGGGTCAGGTCGTTCGTGCCGATCGACACGAAGTCGGCGACCTTGGCCACCTGATCGGCCATGAGGGCGATGGACGGCACCTCGGCCATCACACCGACCTTCTTCAGGCCGAAGGACTTGCCGAGCTTGACGAAGTAGGCGGCCTCATGCGCGTCGGCGACCATCGGCGCCATGACCCACAGGTCGGCGTCGGTCTGGGCATCGGCGGCGGCAAGCGCCTTGAGCTGCCCCTCAAGCACGTTCATGTGGGTGCGCAGCGTGCGCAGGCCACGCAGGCCAAGCGCGGGGTTCGGCTCGTCTTCGGGGGTGAGGAACGGCAGCGGCTTGTCCGCGCCGGCGTCCAGCATGCGGATGACGACCTTCTTGCCGGGGAACTGGGCGAGCAGTTCGGCGTACGCCTTGGTCTGCTCCTCAACACTCGGCGGTTCGGCGTTGCCGATGAACAGGAACTCGGAACGGAACAGGCCGACGCCTTCCGCACCGTACTCCAGCGCGGTCTTGCCGTCGGAGGGCTTGCCGACGTTGGCGAGCAGCGGGATGTGGTAACCGTCCTTGGTGGCGCCCGGCTTGCCGCGCAGCTCCTTGGCCTTCGCGGCCTTGGCCTTCGCGGCTTCGGCGGCGGCGACCTGCTCGTCGCTCGGCTCGGTGGTGATGGTGCTTTCCGCGGCGTTGACGATAACCGTCTCGCCGTTCTTCAGGTCGTCGGCGCCGGCGGCGGACACGACGGCCACGATGCCGCGGGCACGGGCCAGAATGGCCGTGTGCGAGGTCGGGCCGCCCTGCGAGGTGACGATGGCGAGGGTCTTGTCCAGGTCGAGGCCGGCGGTGTCGGCCGGGGACAGGTCTTCCGCGACCAGAACGAACGGGGTGTCGGAGACCGGGACGCCCGGCGCGGGAACGCCCATCAGGTCGGCGATGACACGCTGGCCGACGTCGTGCAGATCCGCCGCACGCTCGCCCTGATAGCCGCCGATGGCCTTGAACATCTCTTCCACGGCGCCGAAGCCTTCCAGCACGGCGCGCTCAGCGGTCTTGCCCTGCTCGATGAGCGTGTTGATGCTCTGCGCGAGCGCCGGGTCGGAGGCGAACATGGCGATGGCCTGCAGAATCGGAGCGGCCTGCTTGGCGCCTTCGTCGCCGTTCGCGGCCTCTTCGGCACGGCGGTTCAGATCCGCGTTGACCAGCGCCAGAGACTTGGTCACGCGCTCGATCTCGGATTCGGCCGAGACACTGTCGGCGCGAGGCGCATCGGACGGTTCGGGAAGCGCAGCTGCCATACGAATGACCGGGCCGACCGCAACGCCGCGTCCGATGCCAACACCCTTGATAACCATATGTTCTCCTTATGTTATGGCCTCTCGCCGCGAATGACCGGTACTTCCCATCCGCGGACCGCCTTGTTGACCCACCAACTTCATCGCCGGTAAATCATTTTCTGTCCACGCCAGTATACACCCTCAAAAGCGCGACACGACTAGAAGTAAACGTTTTCCAGAAAATTGGAAAATTATGGTACACTGTTATGTCAGCAGCCAAAAAGAACGGCCGCCCAGCAATTCGCATAGAGTAATGTTATTGCTAATCGGTATCGGCGCGGGCCAACACGGCACACGCACGCTGACGAGTGTCGATATCGACGCACGACAAACCGCACCGGAACCACCGGCGCGACGACGCAAAGGAGTGTCTCCATGGTTACCCGCACTACCACCATCACCGATCCCGTCGGCATTCACGCCCGTCCGGCCGCCAAGTTCGCTCAGGCCGCGACCGCGTCCGGCTGCACCGTGACCATCGCCAAGCAGGGCGGCAACCCCGTTCCCGCCGGCTCCATCCTGTCCATCATGGGCCTGGGCATCAAGCAGGGCGACACCGTCGAGGTCACCGTGGACGGCGACAACGCCGAGACCGTCATCGACAGCCTCATCGAGACGCTCACCGCGGCCGAGTAACCTGCGCACGCATTCGACGGCCGCCCGCACGAACCGCGTGGGCGGCCGTCAGCGTATTCCCATCCATCAGATGCGCACCGACGCGCATCGCAAGCATATGGCGGCCGCCCGCCGTCATACCGAACACTGCGAGCCCCATGAAGAGACAGCCATCCGCCGTAATGGACGCCATACCGGCATCCAAGCCAGACGCGACGCCCGTCAACGACGACCCGGCGCCCGGCCCGGAACAACGCCCACAGCCGGCGACCAGTTCCATCACCAACGTGGCCGCCATGGCCCACGTCTCCATCGCCACGGTCTCCCGTGTGCTCTCCGGCAAACGCACCAAGGACGACGACATCGCACGGCGGGTCCGGGCTGCCGCCGAGGAACTCAACTATTCGGTCAACTATGCGGCGAGTTCGCTGCGCGGCGCCGCCACCAACACCATCGGACTGATCATCCCCTCGGCGACCGACCATTTCAGCGCCGGACTGCTTGATGAGCTGGAACCGGTCATCGACATGGAAAGACAGCAACTGCTGCTCGGCATCGGCAACGAGCAGCATACGCAGGACGAACGCATCGAATCGCTGGTGGCCCGCAAGGTCGACGGCATCATCATCGTTCCTGCCGCGGGCGTCGATCTGGCCCACACGCTTGATCGCACCACCATGACGACGCCCATCGTACAGGTCGGCGGACGGCAGCGATCCTTCCGCACGTCCATGGTCGGCATCGACGAGAATGCGGCGATGGAAAGCATCGTCGCGCACCTCGCCGAGCAGGGCGTGCGTTCTGCCGCCTATCTGGCCGGCAAGGAGGTATCGTTCGAATCGGCCGAGATGTTCGCGATGTTCCATACGCAGATGCGCACGCACCGGCTCGTCACCGACACCTCATGGAACCGATTCGGCGATTCGACCGTGGAGCGCGGTTATCAGTGCGTGTGGCGCATGTTCGCCGACTCGGATGCGCGACCGCCCGAAGCGGTGATATGCGCCGATGACATGATCGCGCTGGGCGCGATGATCGCCTTGCAGACGCTGGGCATCCGCGTGCCCGACGACGTGCGCGTGGTCGGCTACGACGACTCCCCGCTTGCCTTGACGACGATGCCGACGCTGACCTCGGTCCGCCCGCCGTTCCTCCAGATCGTCACCGAGGCGCTGCGCCTGATCGGGCAGGGGCCCGATCAGGCGGCGCACATCTCGCTGCTGCCCCAATTGATTGTCCGGGGCTCCACCGTCGTGCGTTCCTGACCAGGTGCCGTCATAGCCTCCCCGGAATCAGCGCGCAGAACAGCGCCTCGAACACCAGCATCGGGTTGCCGTTGCCCAGCAACCGCTTCCTGGCCACGGCGATGGCCTCCAACCGATCGACCACTTCCTGACGGCTCAGCCGTGCCGACAGCTCGGCGATGGCCGTGCGGTTCTCCATGTTGATCAGCCCGACTGCGTCCTCGGCGTTGTTCTGCAGCACCGCTATGTCGCGGTAGATGCTGGCGGCCGAGTTGAGCGCGCGGTCAAGCACGTCGCGGCTCCGGCGCGTGGTCTGCCGCTTGATCTCGTCCTTCTTGGCGATGGCGTTGTAGGCGCCGCGCAGCTTCGGCGGGACGCGGTCCTGCTCGCCGAGGCCGTTGATGCGGCGGAAATCCGCTTCGGCGGCGGCCGTCTGCCGGTTCACGTCGGCTTCCGCCTGGCTTTTGGCGGTGTCGATGAGATCATCGGCCAGCAGCACCGCATCCGATGCCTTGCGTAGTCCCAGCAGCCCGACGATGAGCTCGTCCCGGTCCGACATGACCTGCGTGTCGGAGGCGTACAGTTTCGCTATGCCGATATGCCCTTCGGCGAGCCGCGCCGCGCGAACCGCCACATGACGGTCGAATTGGCGTTCCGCCGGCAGCGCCGGATTGACGGATGCCATCAGGTAATCCGCGACCGCTTTCATGGACGGCACGGCAAGGTTGACGATGCGGGTACGCGAGCGGATGGTCGGCAGCACATCCTGCGCGCTGGGGGCGCACAGCAGCCATATGGTGTGCGGGCTGGGCTCCTCGATCTCCTTGAGCAGCACGTTGGTGGTGCGTTCCAGCATGCGGTCAACGTCTTCGATGATGATGATCCGCCACGGCGCCGTGCTGGGCATCTGTTCGGAGGTGAGGATCAGCTGGCGCACGTCATCGATGCCGATGGTGACCTTGTTGGTGGCCAACGTGGTCACGTCGGGATGGGTGCCGGACAGCACCTGACGGGTTATATTGGTCGGCTCGTCGGAAAGGCCCCTGTCAGGGCTTTCCAGCGCGGCCGCGAACGCGCGCGCAACATTCGAGCGGCCGGAACCGGGCGGTCCGCAGATCAGCCACGACTGGGCCAGCGCCTTCGGGTCGCCGGAGACGATGGCCTGCAGTTGGCCGACCACTGCCTGCTGGCCGACAATGGAGTCCCATACGCTCATCGCGCACCTCCAGCCGGAGTGTTACCGTCGCTTTCCTTAGTGACGACAGCCTGAGCGGCAGCCGTCTGCGCCGCGGCCCTCTCATCCGCCGCGGCATCGGCCAGCACCGCGTCAACGTCCGCCTTGATGTGCTCCCATACGGCCTCGATCGGCCATGCGGCGTCAATCACGCGAAAACGGCCCGGCTCGTGGCCTGCCAGATCGAGGAACGCCTGCCTGGTGCGCTGCTGGAATTCGTCGCCCGCGGACTCCATGCGATCCGCGTCATGCTGCAGACGCCGGTGCGCCGCCGTCGGGTCCATGTCGAGCAGGTACGTGCGCACGGGCATCAGCCCGCCGGTCGCCCACATGCTCAGCCCGCGGACGTCGTCGGCGGTCAGTTCACGGCCTCCCGCCTGATAGGCGAGCGACGAATCAAGATACCGGTCGGTGATCACCACGGCTCCGCGTTCCAGCGCCGGACGGACCACTTCAGCCACGTGCTGCGCCCGGTCGGCGGCGAAGATCAGCGCCTCCGCGCGCGGTGCGATATCGGCGCCGTCGGCTTCCGCGGCGTCTCCCGGCTCACGCAGCAGCAGCTGACGCAAGCTGCCGCCCAATGCCGTGCCGCCCGGCTCACGCGTCACCACGACCTCGCGGCCTGCAGCCTCCAAGTAGTCGCGCAGGCGCTCGACCTGCGTGGTCTTCCCTACGCCGTCAACGCCTTCGAAAGAAATGAACAATCCAGTCATATCTAGCCCCCCTTGCCCACAGTGTACGCGATGGCGGCATGCGACGCGGCCAGGCCGCCATCGCGGCGGCTGCGACGCGACTCTACTCGGCGGTCTTCTTCGCTGCGGTCTTCCTGGCCGTGGTCTTCTTGGCGGCCGTCTTTTTCGCGGTGGCCGTCTTCTTGGTGGCAGATGCCGTGGAGCTCTTCTTCGCGGCGGTCTTCTTCGCGGCGGCGCCCGTCGTCTTGCGACGCCCGCGCTTGGACGGGCCGGCGGCACGCTTCTCGGCCAGCAGGCGGAACGCCTCGGCCGGCTCGATGGACTCGGCCGTGTACTGCTTGGGCACGGTCCGGTTCGTTTCGCCGTCGGTGATGTAGGCGCCGTAGAAGCCATCCTTGATGGTCACGTTCTTGCCGGTTTCGGGATCGGGGCCGAGCTCGCGCAGCGGCGGCTTCGCGGTGCCGCGTCCACGGCCGCGTCCGTATTTCGGCTGGGCGAACAGTTCCTTCGCCTTGTCAACGTCCACGGTGAAGATCTCATCCTCCGAGGCGAGAGACCGCGTCTCGGACTTGCCGTCGGCTCCGGTCTTGGTCAGGTAGGGGCCGTACCGGCCGTTGTTCGCCTCGACCGTGACCTCGCCAAGTTCGCCGGTCTCGGTGTTGGCCTCCTCGTAAACGCCCACGGTGCGCGGCAGCGACAACAGTTTCAGCGCATCGTCCAGCGTGATCGATTCGGGGCTCATCGTCTTGAACAGGGACGCCATCTTGGGCTTGGGCACAGTGGTCTTCTTGGACTTCGTCTCGGATGACCCGCCGTCCGTCTCGAGCGGCACCAAGGCCACATACGGGCCGAACCGGCCGTTGCGCACCTCGACCGTGCCACCGCTTGCCGGGTCGACGCCCAGCTCGCGCGGACCACCGGCATTGCTGTCGATGAGCTCATGGCCGACCTGCACGGTCAGCTCGTCGGGCGCCATGGTGTCGGGCAGGGAGGCCCGCTTGGGGTTGCCCGCCGCATCCACGTGGTTCATGTCTTCGAGATACGGGCCGTACCGACCGACGCGCACGTGCAGGCCGTCGCCGATGTCGATGGTGTTGATGGCGCGGGCGTCGATCTCCCCCAGCTGCGCGACCTGCTGCTGCAGGCCCGCGTGCGCTTCGTCCGCCGAAGTCGCCGCGTCGCCGCCGAAACCGAAATAGAAATGGGTCAGCCAGTCACGGCCGGTCTCCTGACCGTGCGCGATCTGGTCGAGCCCGTTCTCCATATCCGCGGTGAACTGGTAATCGACGTACTTGGGGAATTTCGTCTCCAGCAGCTTGATGACCGAGAACGCCAGCCACGATGGAATCAGGGCGCGACCGCGCTCGTAGACGTATCCACGGTCGATGATGGTGGAGATGATGCTCGCATAGGTTGAAGGACGGCCGATTTCCTTGGCTTCCAGCGTCTTCACCAGCGACGCTTCGGTGTATCGCGCCGGCGGCTGGGTCTCGTGCCCGTCAGCCTCCACCGAGGACGCGGCGAGACGGCCACCGGTCTGCATCGGCGGCAGCGATCCGTTGTCGTCGGTTTCGCGCGAGGCGCGTTTCGCCGCGGCCTCGCCGTCACCGGCACCCATCGAGGAGGCAGCGGGGGCCGCCGCACGACGGCCCTCCCCGGTGGCCTTCATGAATCCGGGGAACTCGATCACCGTACCGGACGCCTGGAACATCGCCTCGCCGTCCTCGCCGGCAGGAGCCGACAGACGCACGGTCGCGGTGGAGCCGGTGGCGTCGGCCATCTGGGAAGCGAGCGTGCGCTGCCAGATCAGCGTGTACAGTTTCAGCTGGTCGGCGGGCACCTTGCCGGAGAGCTCCGCCGGGTCATGGAACCGCGCGCCGGCGGGTCGGATGCATTCGTGGGCCTCCTGCGCACTAGCGGTCTTCGTCACATACTGCTTGGGGCCATCGGACAGGAACGACTTTCCGAAATGATATTCGACGGCATCACGGGCGGCGGCGATGGCCTCCTGCGACAAGGTCACCGAATCGGTTCGCATATACGTGATGTAACCGTTCTCGTACAGCCCCTGCGCGGCACGCATGGTCTGACGCGAGCTCATGGACAGGCGGTTGCCGGCCGTCTGCTGCAGCGTGGATGTGGTGAACGGCGGGAGCGGGCGGCGACGGTACGGCTTGGTCTCCATCGATGCCACGGTGAAGGTCGCGTCGGCCAGGAGCTTGGCGAGGGCGTTCGCATGGGCCTCATCCAGCTGGCATACGTTGTCAGCGAAACCGGACGGCGTGAGCTTGCCGTCATCCGAAAAATCCTTGGAACCCGCAAGTCGCTTGCCTCCAAGCGACACCATGCGCGATTCGAACGACGCCGGCTCGCCCTCCGCGTCCGTCGCGCCCAGCACCGCGGTCACGTCCCAGTAGGAGGCGCGCACGAACGCCATGCGCTCGCGCTCACGCTCGACGATCAGGCGTGTGGCGACGGACTGGACGCGGCCGGCCGACAATCCCGGGCCCACCTTGCGCCACAGCACAGGCGACAGCTCGTAGCCATAGAGGCGGTCGAGGATGCGGCGGGTCTCCTGCGCGTCCACCATGTCCTCGTCCACGTTGCGGGTGTTGCCCAGCGACGCCTTGATGGCGTCCTTGGTGATCTCGTGGAACACCATGCGCTTGACGGGAACCTTCGGCTTGAGCGTCTGCACCAGGTGCCAGGCGATCGCCTCCCCTTCGCGATCCTCATCAGTGGCGAGGTAGAGCTCGTCGGAGTTCTTCAGCGCTTTTTTCAGTTCGGCGACGGTCTTCTTCTTGTCACCGTCGACGATGTAGTACGGTTTGAAGCCATCGTCGACGTCCACGCCGAACTTGCCGAACCTGGCCTTGTCGTCCGCGGGAATCTGACTGGGCTGTGCAAGGTCACGGATGTGACCGACCGATGCCATGACGGTGTAGCCGCTGCCAAGATACCCACCGATTTTCTTCGCTTTGGTGGGAGACTCCACGATGACAAGCTTGTTGCCGGTGCCCATTGTCTCTCCTTACCTACAATGTCATTGGCCTTCATCATACTCACGCGGCATGGTCAAACGGCAAATCGCGCGGCTCCGCGGCGGTCACCGCTTCTTCTTCGGTGGGGCCGGCGGCGCCCCCACAGGCCGGCTCGGCTCAACGGGGACGCCGTGATCTGGCGCATTGCCAGCAGCATCCCGAACACCAGCGACGAAACGCCGGCTATCATCGCGAAGGTGGAGACGTGGGCGCCGACGCTCGCCCAGCTCGCGCTCAGGCTCAGACCGGGCTCAATCTGCCACATGATGTATGCGGCATAGCAACAGCACAGCACACCCGCCGTGATCATCACCGTGCCGACGATCTGCACGCTCGGCGAGGACGCGCGTTTGCCGGGCGCGTCCATGCCGGACATGCGCGTGAATGCCATCGCCAGCAGCGCGAAGCCGCCCGCCAGCAGCAGGCTCATCACCACGTCGACCGGGCGGTGCCATGCCCCCGCGATCACCGACAGGCCGATGACCAGCGCATAGGCGGCCCCAACCAGCGCCATCCACGCACGGCATCCGCGCGGAACCGCGAACAGCAGCAGCACGCCCGCGACGACGGCCAGCATCGTATGACCGGAAGGCGCGGAATTGGCGGGCTGAGACACGGTGTTGATGATGAACGGCCGCGGCAGCACACCTTTAAGATATGTGGACGCGAAACACAGCGCGGCGAACACCGCGGACTGCCCGACCAGCCACCAACGCTTGCGTACCAGCATCACCACCGCCGCGACAACGATCAGCAGCGCGGAGACGATTACGGTGAAGTTCAACGGATGCCCGGCGATTGACGTGATATTGCGGCTGATGAACGGGGCGACCAGAGCGGACGCCCACGACGGCAGGCTGTCGTGGAAGCCGCTGAACACCATATCCTCGTACGATTGCCCGTCCTCGGTGCGCACGGCGATCCACCATGCGCCGAACGAGATCGCGATCATCAGCACGCCGAACACCGCGCACAGCACACGGCTCGACACGCGCGGGTGCACGGTCAGCGGGTCGCGACGCGCCAATCCGCGCTCGATGGCCGCCTCGTCGTCAATGTCCGCCGCGTGTTCGTCGGGCGCGGCGGCCTTACGTTTGCGCGCGGCCGGCGCGGGCGATCCGAGGGCGCGCAGCGGATGATCCGCGATCGTCTCCAAAGCGGACCATGCGCTGGCCGGGGACGCCTGCGGCACCACGGGTTCTGGCTCCTGTTTCGCCGACGAGCGCGCCTGTTCTGGTGCGGGGTCTGATGCCGACGCGCCGGATGACGTCGTATCCGATGCGGCTGCGGTATCCAGCTCATTCGGCGTGTCAGCGGGCGCATCGGTCGTCTCCGTGGACGGCAGGCGTTCCGCCGACGTTGCCGCATCAGCCCGGTCGCCGCTGACTTGCACGGCGTCAGGCGGAATCGCACCGTCATGCGAGATTTCGGCGGGATCATCAACACGCTGTTCTTCACTCATAGTTCAAGACTGTAGAGCCTGTACATGTGTCAGTCGCCTCATCGCGCCCATATTCCGACAGAATAATCGAAAACCTGGCCCCGGCATATCAAAATACGGGTTGAAATCGCCGAAATCTACTATTCCCCGTGTGAAATCGCCGTTTCAAGGTCCAAAAACGGCGATTTCGCACGGGGAATTGCCAAGAACGGCGATTTCAACCTGTAATTTAAGCCTCACGGC
>ENA-OQCU01000213-OQCU01000213.1-human-gut-metagenome-genome-assembly--contig:-NODE-213-length-31085-cov-3.502487_pt1 | contig 31085 bp, 33 predicted proteins | sample MGYA00242504_ERZ504590 | MGnify/ENA primary metagenome ERZ504590 (study PRJEB26092, sample SAMD00036318) | human gut metagenome | host: Homo sapiens | study: EMG produced TPA metagenomics assembly of... | reverse complement strand
ATGTCTTGCACGTTTTCGGAAAAACCGTTGAGGTAGTCCTTGAAGTTGTCCTCGATGTTGGCGGGGTCGGCCTTGAGCGTCTCGAAGGTGAACTTGGATGTGTTGTAGAAGGGGTAACCGGATGCCTCTCGGAGGAAACCGTCCTTGACGGCAAAGTTCTTGTACTCCTCTGCGGCTTCCACGACCTTCCCGTGCGTTGGCAGCAGGCAGTCGTGAAAACGTTTAATGACCGTCATGGGCAAGATGACGAGGCCGTACTCGTGGGGCTTGTAGGGACCGCGCAACGTGTCCGCAACGTTCCAGGGTAGCGTCCCGAAAGTTGGTGTATCAATCCGTTTCTGGAGGGCGGGCGAAGCCTGCCCGAGAAAAACGGACATCGTCTAGAATCGTCAATCACCACAAAATCCGATTCGAAGGAAGGCGATGCCCGCTATGGACACTCTACTATTCAACGACCCCGAAGTGAAGGGGCTCGCGCTCGCGATCCTGGAGGAGTGCGTCGACCTGCGCGAGTTCGGGCGCAGGATGCTCGAGCTCCTGGCGAACGCCGCGATGTCGGCGAGGGCCGACGAGGAATGCGGGGCGGCCTACGGCGAGCGCAGCCCCGAGCGGACGAACTCCCGCAACGGCTACCGCGAGCGGGGCCTGGCCACCTCCGTCGGCGACGTGACGCTCAGGATCCCGAAGCTGCGCTCCGGCTCGTTCTTCCCCGGACGACCTCATCGAACGCTACTGCCGCGTGGACCGCGCTCTGGTCGCGGCGGTGGCCGAGATGCACGTCATGGGGGGTGTCCACGCGCAAGGTGGAGGCCGTCGCCGGCGAGCTCGGCGTGTCGTCGATGTCGAAGTCGCAGGTGTCGCGCTTGTGCGAGGTCCTCGACGCCGAGGTCGCCGCGTTCCGCCGCCAGCGCTTCGACGGCGTGCGCTTCGCGTACCTCTGGCTCGACGCAACCTACGTGAAGTGCCGCGTGGAGGGCCGCTCGGTGTCCCAGGCGGTCGTGACCGCCATCGGGCTCGACGACACGGGCCACAAGCGCTTCCTGGGCGTGGACTGCGTCGACACGGAGAGCCGCGCGGGCTGGAGGGCGTTCCTGTCCGACCTGCGCGCACGCGGCGTCGAGGGCGTGAGGCTCGTCGTCTCGGACGCGCACGAGGGGCTCAGGGCGGCGGCGGCCGAGACCTTCCAGGGCGCCGCCTGGCAGCGCTGCGTGACGCACCTCATGCGCAACGTGGCGGGGCGCATCTGCAAGAGGGAGGACCAGCGCCGCGCCCGCGAGGCCATGAAGGCCGTCTTCGCCCAGAAGAGCCCGATCCTGGTGAGGGCGTGCTACCAGCAGGCGACCGAGGAGATCCTGAAGCTCTCCAAGGGCGCCGGCGAGGCCCTGCTGGAGGCCGAGGAGTCGGCGCTGGCCTACCTGGCGTTCCCGGCGTCGCACAGGATCAGGATCCGCACCAACAACGTCCAGGAGAGGGCCAACCGCGAGATCAAGCGCCGCGCCAACGTCGTGCAGGGGTTCCCCTCGCGCGAGTCGCTGATACGCCTGGTGGGCGCGGCGCTGATCGAGGCCGACGAGGAGTGGTCGGCGCGCTGCGTCATCTCCAGGCCCTCGCTCGCCCACGCCTGGAAGGCGCCCGAGCGCCCCGACCCCGACGGAGGAGGAGGTGCGCGCCGCCCCGGGAGGCGGCCCGCAGGATCATCGGAAGCGCGATTGACCCGAAGGGGGACGAAGGCTAAGATTCACCGAGCAAGGGTGCCGGCGATTCCAGGCGACGACCCTTGATACACCATGATTCGGGACGCGACCCGTTCCAGATGAGCGCCGCCTTTTCCTGAATGTTTACGCCGACTTTCTTAATCAATTCATCGCTGTTCATAACAGCCCCTGTTCTGGTGGATTTTAGCGAGCTTTCGCTATTTCTGGTTTTGATGCATTTCTTCCGCGCGCTTCTGAAGCGCGGCGAAGGTATCGGAGTCGATGAGCACAAGATGCTCGGCACCGTTCTTGGTGAGGTAGATCGGCTCCTTGGTTTCCTTGGCAAGCCTGGAGAGCTCGCCGACCTTACGCTGAAGCTCTGTTACGGGACGAATTATGGCCATGATGTGCACCTTTCAGCCATTTTATGCATGGTCATATTTTACATAGAATTCCATGTAAACGCATTAGCTTGTTGCCAAGGGACGTTAAGCCCGGTTATTAGGGGCGCGGGAGATCCCCCGCATAGCCTGCATCAGCGCGGCAAGTTGCGGCGAAAGACGGCCCGTTAAACCGGGCTTGTCCGACGCCAAGGGCTACTTGCTGGATTCACTATCTAAACAATCGTTAGTCGAATTAGCAACACAAGTAGCCAACTTGCCTATTTTTCAGGCATTCAGATGGTTGGATCTGAGCTATCCCGAATTCGTCCAGCACAATTTTTCATACCTGAAAACGAAAAGGGAAAGTATCTTGGAACAGCAATAATCGGCGAACAGTCAATCGGGTTATCCCCAAAACTCAACGCAATTATCGGCGGGCGTGGCAGCGGCAAATCCGCTCTACTTGACAGGATTGCACTCTCGCTGGACAACGCCAGATTTGAGGATCCGGTTGATGAAGAAAGGATTGAGTTTCTGAGGACCGAAATCCCCGCCGTTACTTCATTATCGGGTACGAGCCTGTCTGACGGCTCCTTCCGCTTTGACTATTTCGATCAGAGCTATGTCTCTTCGCTGTTTCAAAACAAAGGTGAAGCTTTCAATAAGAAATTGAAGCTCTACTTCGGCTCAGCGTTTGATCAAGTCGAAGAGATCAAAACCAGGTCAATCGAAAGTGAATATAGTGTTCAATTTAACGAGCAGCTTCTTGAACCTGAAGCAGAACGACAAGAGAATCTAATTGACTTCATCGGCAGATACGGCGTTGATCATGACGAGAAGTTATCAATCAAGTTCGAAAAAGCTCCTACGGCTTCAGCAGTAAAAAATATACGTCGATTGATTATGCAACTGCTTTGGCAAAAATCGACACATCTTTTAGGCGAGACGTTCCTGAGGCGGTTAAGGAAAATAGAGATGTTACCGAAGCTTTCCGTGCTTACAAGAAAGCCGTTCTTGAAGCAGCTCGTGAAGCCCGTCTTTCCCATCTTAACGATAGTTTCATCCATAAAGCCCTTGAAGACAAGCTAAAGGACAAGCGAACCCAGATAAGCAATACAAGCAAAGCAAGACAAGAAGCTGCCGATTCTTTCCGAAGCGCATTCGAAAGCGAAACACTTGTCGCAAAGCGGAGAACCGCCCTAATTAGAGCTTATTTCCACATGCATAGCACCATGAAGCTCCATCACAAGAAGTTAGGGTTTGCAAATGGCGAAACAGCAAATGCTTTTATGTTCAAGAAAGAGCTCAACATCCAAGATCGCCGATTCCCATTTGGTTCCCAAACTCATAAAAGCTAGGGACAATCCGACAAACTACATGAACTCCAAACAATTAGAGTTCACTGGAGAAAACGAATCCCTGAATGAGGCAAGGGAACACTTGTTCTAATATTTCTGTACGCTTTGGAATACCTTGACATCTGTTAGCACCCAGCCCCGCGCGCTCTCGCACCCACCGGGCTGGGTGCTTTTTCCGTCTCTCCCGGTGGTTCTTATTTGGCGCGCTTTGGTGCCTCATGCCATCTCATGCGTCACCTCGCAACCAACAGCAGCCGACTCAATCTGTCTCTATGGCACCCCTACAACCAGACATTGGACAAATGCGACATTACCCCAATTCCTCTTCGCGAGTCGGATCCTTTTCGAACACGAGAACATGGCTCAAGAGCGTCCTAGGCTCGACACCGAGCTCTTCGGCAAGGGCGCAGATGGCTTCATCAATGCATGAAAGCCTCGATTCCTCAAGACTTCTTAGCACCTGCGGATCCTCAGTAAGGAAGGCCTCGATGCCAGTGAGCCTGAACCCTAGCCTTCTGGACATGCGCCGGCTGTTGCCGTTGGCGGCCTCGATCTTCGCGACAAACCCCGTTGGCCCGACGACCTCCTCGAACCCAAGCAGGAAAGCCCGCATCGCCTCGGATCCCACTCCCCTCGCCTGGCAATCGCTCAGCAAATTGATCCCGAGCTCAAAAGGGCTCGAAGCAAGGTCAGGTCCATCATCGCCTACAGCTCCAATTCGTCGACAATCTTCTTCATCACAAGAGCCCATCTCAGCTGCTGGGCAATGAAACCCGGCCAGGCATCTTGGTTGCCCTTGATCCTGCAGCCTTCCTTGTAGAATCGCAGCCCGGATGCTTTCTTGGCATCGAAGGGCTTCTCTACAAGCCCTAGCCGCTCCTCGAACAATGACGCGTTCTCGATAGCCTTGCGACCGATCTCTTTATTGTCCGGCACGTAGAACTCAATGCCGATGCAGCCGCGCTGCGTATCGACGAGCAACGCGATATGATAGGACGATGTTCCGCAGCGCAGCGTCGTCCAATGATCCTTCGAAGGCTTCTGCGGGTTGAAAACCTTCAGAAACTCAAACGATGCCTGCGCGACCTCACGATACTTCGTCCAATACGACAGCTTGGTGCGTTCGGTCTCGGAAAGGCACTCGCTAAGTTTGATGGTCTTCGTCCACTCGTTTGGCTGTTCAACGACGTTGAAGCGCGGCGCGGGCAACGAGTCGCCGATAGACCACAGCTCTATCTCCACCAAGAAGAAACCGAAGCTGCTGTCGGTGTGCTGGTTGAGCCACTCGATCGCCTGCCTGTGCTCGTCGCGCGCGCGGGCAACAACCCAGATCACAACTTCGGCGCCCTTGCCGGCAGCGTACGTGATGACTTTGCCCAAATGGTCATGGTTCGTATCCTCGAGCTGGTTTTCGATGACAACCTTGCGCCCGGTTCCAGACTCCTGCGCGTAGATGTCGACGTTGAACGAGCCGACGGATGACTCGGTCTCGACGAGCTCGAGCTCGATGCCGATCGCATTGCCGAGCATGTTGAGGTTGCTCTCCACGGAAAGCCACTTAGTGAAGTCGCGCGCCTCGTTCGGCCACACCTTACGCAGGTCGATTCTGTTGAGTTGATCTAGATTGCAAATAGCCACATTCACCCCTCGTATGCAGACCGCCGATCCCCCTTCGTAGTCTCGCGATTAAAAGACGAAACATCCCGAAGAGACAGCCGTTCCGAAAATGACGACAGCGCGAAGGCTCCTCTGCAGGGATCAGACCTTTTTGACCAGGTACGCTAGCACCTTCCCTATGATGACAAAAGGAGCAAGAAGCAACGCGAGAAGAGCTCCGAGGCATCCCGACTTTTTCATACCTTCCCCTTCAACTAATTGCTACCTGCAAAACTCAGCATACAACAATCGACACGCCTACCGTGTACCGAATATTGGACAAAAAACACTTTTCTCGGTTTCCACCCACATGCCCACACCCCACACCAACCGGCTCCTCGTCGCGCATCGCCTAACCTTAAAAACACCTGAAATCTCGTTTGACGTGGCATAAAAGACCGCAGCAACAAAATGCCGTTGGACGAACCCACCTCCCGGGCGAAACCCCGCAGCACCACGGCGCAACCGAAAACACAGAGGCAGACACCGCATCACCAACCGAAGCGAGGAGACCGCGATGAAGACCCGCCTGAAAATCATACTGCCCGCATCGATCATATTGATCGCCCTGGTCGGCGTTGCCATAGCGGCGCTAGCGCTTCCAAGATCGCTCGCGCCCGAACAGGAAGAGCGCATCTCCTACGACAAAGACCAACAGGTTGCGCTCATCGACTCGCAGCTTGCCGGGATAGACCTCGAAAAAGTCCGTGCGAAAAAAGACCTGATCATGGAGAAGTCCATCGAGGACCTGCACGCGGCGATCTCCAAGGGGCGACTTGACCTACGAAGAACTGACGGCGTTCTACCTGAATCGCATCAAAACATACGATGCCGGTGAAAAGGGCATCAACGCAGTAGCGGCGATCAATCCGAAGGCGATAGAGGAAGCCCGCGCCCTCGACGCGAGCTCCGCAACTCCGGCGGGGATGAGGGGAATACCCCCGTCCTCGTCAAAGACAACGTCAACACGAACACCATGCCCACCAGCGGCGGCACCTACGCGCTCAAGGACTTCACGCCAAAAGACGACGCTGACGTAGTAACGGCCCTGACGAACAGCGGTGCGATCATATTGGGCAAATCGAACCTGTCCGAACTCGCAAACTTCATGGACACGAAGATGCCGAGCGGCTACAGCTCCAAGGCCGGCCAAACCCACAATCCCTTCGATCCCCTCAACCTTTCGCCGGAAGGATCCAGCTTCGGAAGCGGCGCGGCCGCTGCCGCCAACTTCTCCGCAGTAGCGCCGGTGAAAAGCCTTTCCGATCTGGTCGCCTTCAACCAGAAAGACCCGAGCGGCGGGCGAAATATGGCCAGGATCTCCTTGAAGACGCGAACGAAGTGACCGAATTCGACAAAGCGAAGGTCGAGGCGATGGTCAAAACCGCGCAAAGCAGGATCGATGACCTGCTTCGCGACGAGAAGCTCGACGCCCTCGTGTTCTACGACAACGAAGGCGTACTCGTGCCAGCCACGGCGGGATACCCCGAGCTGACGGTGCCCGCCGGCGTCTCGGACGAAGGCGCCCCAAGAGGGGCCACCTTCGTCGCAGGGAGAAACGAGGACGAGAAGCTGCTCAACATCGCCTACAGCTTCGAGCAGAAAACCGCCGCACGGGCTATCCCCGAGAACTACCTGAATTAGAACCGCCCTTGATTGACGAGCGCTTGAATGCATCGTCAACAACATCCCGCACCAACAAGCCCAAGCGCAAAAACGGCGAAAGCTGAAAACCTCGTCCTCCTTCATGATAAAATCCTCGGACAAGCATCGAATGACGAACCATCCTTGAACGGAGCATCATGATCAAAGAACTGGTAAAGGACGAGGCCACCCTCTCGCAGGTATGCACCCCTGCCACGGCCGAGGACGCGCAGGTGGCGGATGACCTTGTGGAAACGCTGACGTCGATGGACGGTGCCGCTTGCTTGGCGGCGAACCAGATCGGCGCTACGACCTGCATCATCGCGTACCTGGACGACGACGATCAGCCGCACGTCATGTACAACCCGCGCCTGTTGCAGGCGCTCGGCGCGTTCAAGGCCGTCGAAGGCTGCCTCTCGCTTGAAGCCGACTCCAAAGTCACGCGCTTCGACCGCATCAAGGTGGGCTACAGCGAACTGGTCGACGGCGAGCTCAAGCCGCGCAAGAAGGATTTCAACGGCTGGACGGCGCAGATCATCCAGCACGGCATCGACCACTGCAAGGGCAAGCTGGTCTAGCCTCATGGGCAAGAAGCCGCACGCCATCGAACGCCCTTTGCCGCCCGCGCCCAAGCTCAACCGCGCCCTGCGCGGCGGCTTGGGTCCGAACAAGGCATCGGGCCACAAAGGCGGTATCAGCCGTCAAGGCTCCAAACGGGGATAACGGTCCGCGTTATGCACGCAGTATAGAAGCGACGATCTCGCGCTGCTCGACCGCATCTTTCCCGCGCCCGCGCGCAAGATGCCGCTCGACATGGAATAAGGAGCTCCCCATGAGGACGTTCATCGCGCTCGACCTGCCGCCCGACTTCGCTGACGACGCGGCCGCGCTCGCCCGCCGGCTGAGCGCGTCGATGGAGGGGCGCTTCCTGAAGCGCGACACCTACCACCTCACGCTCGCCTTCCTCGGCGACGTCGACGAAGCGCAGCTCGCTGCCGCGACCGACGCGCTGGAAGCCGCCTGCGCCGGCGCGTCCCCCGTCCCGCTGCGCAGCGACGGCCTGGGGAAGTTCGGCCGCGCAACCGACGCGACGTTGTGGCTGGGCATCGCCGCCGCACCCGAGCTCGAGCAACTGGCGGCGCGTCTGCGCGACGAGCTGCGCGCCCGCGACGTGCCCTTCGATGCCAAGCCCTTCAAGCGCACTTCACCCTCGCGCGCCGCGCTCGCATCCCGCACGTCGGCCTGCCGCACCTGGCGTTCCCCAAACGACGAGGCGACCGACGTCCACCCTCTACAAGAGCACGCTCGACCGCGCGGGCGCCGTCTACAAGCCGCTGCACACCGTGTGCCTCGGAACCATCGCAGCCGAGCGCGTTTAGCCCTCTTCCGCCAGCCGGTCGTGGTTCACCGTGCGGTAGAACAGGTCGCGGATCTCGTCGGGGTCGCTCGTCTGCCCGAGCGCCCACATAGTCTTCGCCACAAGCGCCTCGGTGGTCATGTCGCCGCCCTTGAGGATGCCGCGATGTCCCGCATAAGCGCGCCCGACCTCGTACACGCCCAGGTCGCAGCCCTCTTCGGGCACCTGCGTGGTCACGACCAGCGTGCGCCCCGAGTCCACCCATCCGAAGATGGCGCGGCGGTAGTCGCCGTAGTCGGGGATGCCCCCGATGCCGAACGTCTCCAGGATGACGGCATCGTAGTCGCGCTTGAGCAGGTTGAAGATGCTCGGATTCATCTCGGGCGTCAGCTTGAGCACGAACACGCGCTCGTTGAGGCTATCGTACGCGCGCGGCGCTCCCCCGATGCCCGCGCACGTCGCAGGCGACCCCGCCCTCACGATGCGCTCGCCGCGCACGAGCGCGATCTCGGGGAAGTTCACGCTGGTGAACGCGTTGAAGCTCATCGTGCGCTGCTTGCGCGCCCGCGTGCCGGCTATCACCGCGCCGCCGAACACCACCGACACGTCGCACGAGCGATCGTCGGCCGCGAACAGCAGGCTCTGGTACAGGTTGAGCTTCGCGTCGGTGAAGGGACTGGCCATAGGCTGCTGCGAGCCGGTCAGCACGATGGGCTTCGGGCTGCCCTGCACCAGGTAGGACAGCGCGGCGGCCGTGTAGGCCATCGTGTCGGTGCCGTGCAGCACCACGAACCCGTCGTAGGCGTCGTAGGCGTCCACGATCTCGTCGCGGATGCGCATCCAGTCGGCCGGGCGCATGTTCGTGCTGTCGATGTTCATGGGCTGCACCACGTCGAAGTCGCACACATCCGCGATCTCGGGCACGTAGCGCGCCAGCTCCTCGCCGCTCAGCGCCGGCGCCAAGCCGCGTCCGTCCTCGACCGATGCGATGGTGCCGCCCGTCGCCACCAGCAGTATCTTCTTCATACCGTCGCTTTCCTCCATTCGACCGCTCTCGCCACAGTGTAGCACTCAAAACGCGCGCCTTGCCCTCTATTGCCCGCACCTTACGGTATGATGGAACACCGCAACGAAGACGAAGGCAAGAAGGGACGAATATGGAGGAGAAAACCACCGAGACCGTCAAGAAGGGCAACGTCAAGGCGCTGCTTCCGATCGGGGTGTTTTTGGTGCTGTATCTGGGACTGGGCATCTTGTTCGAGTACGGCATGGGCATTCCCATGGGCTTCTACAACATCCCCGTCGTGGTGATTTTCCTCGTCGCGCTTCTGGTGGCGTGCTTCCAAAACCGAAAGCTGCCCTTCGATGACAAGCTTACCATCATGGGCCGCGGCATGGGAGACAAGACCATCGTCACCATGGTGCTCATCTTCATGGTGGCCGGCATCTTCGTGGGCACCGTGGGTCGCGACAGTGCCGAAAGCGTGGCCTACCTGCTGCTTTCCGTCGTTCCCGTGCAGTTCGCCGTGGCGGTGCTGTTCGTGGTGAGCTGCTTCGTGTCGCTGTCGATGGGCACGTCGGTGGGCACCATCACGTTGATCACGCCCATCGCCGTGGCGGTGTCGTCTGCGTCCGGCTTCAGCCTGCCGCTGTGCGTGGCCAGCGTCATGGGCGGCGCCATGTTCGGCGACAACCTCTCGTTCATCTCCGACACCACCATCGCAGCCTGCCAAGGCCAAGGCTGCCAGATGAAGGACAAGTTCCGCGAGAACTTCAAGATCGCCCTACCCGCGGCCATCGTATCGCTCGTCATCATCCTCGCTCTGTCGTTCGGCGCCGACCTCGGCGGCAGCGTCGTTCACGAGTACGACCTGATCCAGCTCATCCCCTACCTCATCGTGCTCGTTGGCGGCATCATCGGCGTGAACGTGTTCGTTGTGCTGTTGCTGGGCATTCTGTCGGGCTCTATCATCATGGTGGCCACGGGTGCCACTGCCGCCACCGACCTGCTGGCCAACATGGGCTCGGGTGCCGCAGGCATGTTCGAGACCACGATGGTGGCGCTGCTGGTGTCGGCCATCTGCGCGCTCATCCGCGAGTACGGCGGGTTCGTGGCGCTGTTGAACGGCATCAAAAGCCTGTTCAAAAGCAAGAAAGGCGGTCAGCTGGGCATGGGCTTGCTGGTGGGTGCCATGGACATCGCCACCGCGAACAACACCGTGGCCATCGTCATCTCGAACCCCATCGCCGCCGATATGGCGAAGACGTACGGCATCTCGAAGCGCAAGACGGCATCGCTTTTGGACACGTTCTCGTGCGTTTTCCAAGGCATCCTGCCCTACGGCGCCCAGATGCTCGTGGCCATCTCGGCCGCCACGGAGCTTGGCTTCGCGGTGTCGGCGTTCCAGATCATCCCGTTTCTGTTCTACCCGTTCCTGCTGCTGATCAGCTCGCTCGTGTTCATCTTCATCGTTCCGGACAAGAAGAGCTAGCCGAAGAGGGAAAACGCTTCGCCACGAGGCGCGAACTCGTGCAGAAAACGCGGATCGTGGCCGCTCAGCGTTCCTTCGGACCGGCGGTAGCCGTATACTGATATTTTTGTTGGCACGGATTAGCGGCAGGCACAACGAAAGGCAAGCAATGGGCGGATTCTTTGGGGCGGCGGCGCATCACGACGTGGTGCTGGACGTGTTCTTCGGCGTGGACTACCACTCCCACCTGGGAACGAAATGCGCAGGCATGATCTTCCACGATGCGGAGGAAGGATGCTTCCAACGCGAGATCCACTCGATCGAGAACACGCCGTTCCGCACGCGCTTCGAAGACGACCTGCAGGGCTTCCACGGTTGCAGCGGCATCGGCTGCATCAGCGACACCGACCCGCAGCCTTTGCTGGTGCGCTCGCACCTGGGCACGTTCGGCATCACCACGGTGGGCGCCATCAACAACGCCGAGGAGCTGGTGGAGAAGAACTTCGCCAGCGGCGGCCGGCAGTTCATGGCCATGAGCTCGGGCAAGGTGAACACCACGGAGCTCGTCGCCGCGCTCATCAACCAGAAAGACGACTTCGTTTCGGGCATCAAGCACGCACAGGAATCCATCGACGGGTCGCTCACGCTGCTCATCATCACCCAGGACGGCCAGATCATCGCCGCGCGCGACAAGGTTGGCCGCCTGCCCGTGCTCATCGGCAAGAGCGACGACGGCTTCTGCATCTCGTTCGAATCGTTCGCCTACCACAAGCTGGGCTACCGCGACGAGTACGAGCTGGGCCCCGGCGAGATCGTGCTGGTGAACCCCGACGAGTACCGCACCATCTCCCCCGCCGGCGACAAGATGAAGATCTGCGCGTTTTTGTGGGTGTACTACGGCTATCCGAACTCGAATTACGAAGGCGTGAACGTCGAGGTCATGCGCTATCGCAACGGCGCCATCATGGCGCGCGACGAGGCCGCGGCGGGCGGCGCGCCCGAGCTCGACTACGTGGCCGGCGTGCCCGACTCGGGCGTGCCGCACGCAATCGGTTACGCCACCGAATGCAAAACCCCCTTCGCCCGCCCGTTCATCAAGTACACGCCCACGTGGGCGCGCTCGTTCATGCCGAGCAACCAGGAAGTGCGCAACCGCGTGGCGAAGATGAAGCAAATACACATCCCCGAGCTCATCAACGAGAAGAAGCTGCTGTTCGTGGACGATTCCATCGTGCGCGGCACGCAGCTGAACGAGACGGTGGACTTCCTGTACAAGTGCGGCGCAGAAGAAGTGCATATGCGCTCGGCCTGCCCGCCCATCATGTTCAGCTGCAAGTACCTGAGCTTCTCCAGCAGCCGTTCCGACATGGAGCTGCTCGCACGCCGCATGGTGGACCAGCTGGAAGGCGAGGAGGGCGTGCAGCACCTCGACGAGTACGCCGACGGCTCCACCGAGCGCGGCAAGTGCATGTTGAAATCCATCTGCGAGCAGATGGGCTTCGATTCGCTAGGCTACCAGTCGCTCGACGGCATGCTGGAAGCCATCGGCATCGATCCCGAGAAGGTGTGCACGTACTGCTGGACCGGCAAGGAATAACCCCGAGGGGCGTCTACCTTCCGCAGCACTTCTTGTACTTCTTGCCGCTGCCGCAAGGGCAAGGGTCGTTGCGGCCGACCTTCATGACGTCGCCCCTCTCGTTGTAGAACACCTTCTTGCCGGCCATACGCTCCAGCAGCTCCTGCGGCGACCAGCCGTTGTTCTCCCACGAGGGCAGCGAGTTGTACACGTTCGTGATCAGCTTGGGCAGCCGTTCCTCGTCCTCGCAGCACGCGTCAAGGCCCAGCTCGCGCACGTAGGCAAACAAATCTTGGATTCCTGCGCCCTCCATCGCACCCATGACCAGAGCCTCGACTACGCGGTCCGCGAAGAAGAAGTCGTCCTCACCGTCGGGGACGCGGGCATCCAGGAAGTTCCGCAGCTGCACCACGGTGGACAGCTCGAACAGCGCGCCGAGCGCGTCGCGCTGCAGCATGGAGGGCTCGAACGGGCGCGGCGGGTTTTTCGCGTGCTCCTCCAACAGGAAACGCCGGTAGCCGTCAAGTTCCTCCCATTCGGAGCCGAGGCCCTCCCCCATCCGGTGGAGGGCTTTCTCGATCAAGCCCTCGTCTACGACCTCGTCCGCGAGACTCGTCAGATCGTCCAGGAAGTCGGGGGCGTGCAGACGGGCGTACTCGGAAGCCGCGTAATCGTTGCCGATGGCATAGTGAACCAGGTGATCCACCCCGTCGCACTCCCACAGCTCGAACCCGCACTCGAAGAAGGAAGCCTCAACTTCGATCAGCTCGACGAACCGCCGGCGCGTCACAGGATCGGAACAGGCCTCCCGGTAGCGAAGGTAGGCATCGTCGAGCGAGACGACACCGTAGAAGGTGGTGCACGCCTCAGCGCACGTCACCACCTCTTCGTTCCGGACCCGCACCCGTTCGATCTCCTCGAAGTCGACGTCTGCGAGCATGCACTTGGTCTGCTCCGGGGCGAAGGCCGTGAAGCGCCCTCCCTGCCAAAACAGGAACGTGTATGGCATGAGGGGCGTCAGGTACAGGCGTCTGCTCACATCTTCGGCGCCGAAACGACACGGCTCCCTCGCACGCCAGCTCCTTGCCGTCCTGAAAGCGCCCGGGGAGCACGCGGCCAGCATATCGCGCAGCAGGTCGGACGACGAGGGGACGCTCTCCGCGACAGCGTGGGCCAGCTCGGCCTTGCGCAGCTTGGAGAGCCCCTTAAGGCCGAGCGCCCGGCCGATGCCTTCGAGTTCCGCCTTCGTGTGCAGCTCCAGGCACGCCCCGAGCGTGCCGGCCGGCTCGCGGTCCAGGGCACGTTCCCGCAGGATGGCCTCCTTCTGCTCGAAGCGCCCCTCGTCCCACGTGTCGAAGCGTTCGTCGAGAGCCGCAGCGCGTTCGGCCTCCGAAAGCCCAGCGAGCGTGCCGCGATGGAAGCCCGGGGGAAGCTGCTCCCCGAAGGCGGCGATACGGGCGTCGCGCTCGGCATCGGCCAAGAGACGCTCGACGGCGCGGTTGCGACCGGCCTCGTTGAGGGCGCGCGAGCGCGCGACGAAGTCCGCAGCGGTGCGCACGAGACCCTTGGCGCGGCGTTCCTTGAAATCCGCCTGGGCGGAAGCAGCGGCCTCGGAGTTGAACTCGATGCCGAGCACGTTCAACATGCCGTCGTAGACGATCAGATCGTCGAACGGCAGCAACGTGGCGCGCACCACGTCGGGCCACTCGTCCAGCAACTCGCTCGGTTCCAACTGTATCCCGGCAACCGCGAACACGTCCTCGTCGCCCATGAGCAAGGCGCGCCCACCCTCGTGCCCCATGAACACGAACGAGCCCGTCAACGCATCCTTCCACGCAAGAGCGGTGTCGAGGAAGCGCTTCGGCAGGTCGAAAGGGTTCTCGCGGACGAAGTCGTCAATGATCCCGACGCTATCCCACAGCGTCTCGGCCACGAGGGCAGCCTTGGATTGGGATTCGAGATCGACGATGGGGAGGGGAAGCTCGCGGACCACCTCGAAGCGCTCGTTGGCGTACCCAAGCAGCGCGTTGATGAGCGTATAGAACCGGTCGGCCTGCTCGTACGTGAGAATCATGGAAGAACTCCTCGGTCGCGGATCGTCCTGATCAATCTATCGGAACAATCGCATTGTACCATCCATGCGATAGGACCGGGCTGCGCGACTGTTTCGACCTGCACCGTTTCACAGTACGCGACTGATTTCCGTCGGAGGGTCGCTTGTCCCGATAGTGGTACTCACTCCCCGCGCGTTTCCGGTATCCTTCGCAGCATACGAACGAAGCGCCGACGAAGGAGAGTCCCATGAGCAATGCAGCCCTCGCATCCCAGCCCCAACCCCGGCAGACGCGCGGAGCCCACGCGCGCCCGAATCGCGCCGTCGAGATCCGGGTCATCCCCGGCGGCCTACTGCGCGAGGAGCCGCACCCGGCCCACGCGAAGGCCAGCCTGCTCGACGGCATGCACGGCATCGGCTTCGATCTCATCGGAAAGGAACGCGCCGTCGCGGCAACGTTCGGGATCCTGTTCGCCCTCGCCGCGCTGGCTGCGACGATCTACTCCTGAGCGGCCTCGGCAAACGCTGCGATCCGCTCTTCCTCGCTATGGGAAAACGATCGGAACATCTCGGCGAGCCCATCCGAATCGCCGTCGGCGAGCATCGCAAGATATTCGGCGCGGCGCTCGAACGGAACGACGACGGGAGCCAACCCCGCCTGCAAAAGACCGCGGTTGACGAGTATCCTGCCCGTGCGTCCATTGCCGTCCTCGAAGGGATGGATGCGCTCGAACCGGATATGGAAACGCGCCTCGCGCAGATACGGGTCTACGTCGTCGGCATGGTTGTACTCGTGAACCAATTGCATCATGAGCTGGTTCACCTGGTTCGGCTTCGGCGGCAGGTGCTCTGCGCCGCGAATGAGCACCGAGATCGTTCGATAGCCGCCGATTTCGTTGATGTTCTTGTTGATAGCCTGCGCAATCCTCTTGACGAGCCGCTCGCTCAAGGGCACTTGCATTTCCTCAAGCGCCAGGCTCAGCGCGTATTTGTGGTTGATTGCCTCGTACAGTTCTCTCGCAGTAGCCGTTACCTGCAAAGAATTATCGTTCCAGAGGATTGCGTACGTTTCGGCGTACGAAAGCGTGCTGCCTTCGATGGCGTTCGAATGGTAGGTGCTTCTCGTTATGAAATCCTCGAAGTACGCCCTGTTGCCGCGCATGAATGCGACTGCGTCCACGATATGCGCCTCCTCTCCGTCGAGTTCACGTACACTATACCAAGAGAGTGCAGGAGCGCGAGCCTCGTCATGCCAAACGGCAAAGGCTCGTCACGTGGAAAGGCCTTCGCGATGATTCGTCCCATCATGAGAAACGAGCTGGTTCTGCAACAGCCTTCAACGGCGGCTACCGAAGCCGATCTGCCCATCGCGCAGGATCTTCTGGACACGCTTGCGGCGCACCGCCATTCGTGCGTCGGCATGGCGGCGAACATGATCGGCGAAGTCAAACGCATCATCGCCTTCGACAACGAAGGTGCATACCTGGCCATGCTGAACCCCGAGATCGTCTCGCGCGCAGGCGCCTACGAAACGGAAGAAGGCTGCCTGTCGCTTGCGGGCACGCGACCCACGACGCGCTACCGCACCATCAAGGTGAGCTACCAGGATCTCGCCATGAAGCCGCGCGTCAAAACATTCACCGGCTTCACCGCCCAGATCATCCAGCACGAAATCGACCACTGCAACGGCGTTTTGATCTAGCATGAAGAAGGCCTCGCCGCGGGCGCAGCGAGGCCTTCGACGCATCGGGTCGAGAACGCCCTACAACATCTCGGCGCGCAAGTCCTCTCCGCTCTTGGCGGAGAGATAGGCCGGAGCGATGTCGAACATCGTCTTGCAGCCGACGACACCCTCACGACTCAGACGGTGCGCGGCGCGGGCACAGGCGACAAGCACGCTGCCGGTGAACTCGGGGTTGGAGTCCAGCTTGAGCGAGTACTCCACCACGTGGGTGTGCTCGCCGTTTTCGCCGGTCACGCCCGAGCGGAACACGGAGCCGCCATGCGGGATGCCGGCATGGTCGCGGTCGAGCTCCTCCTGCGAGATGAACGTCACCGTGGTGTCATAGTCGGCGAAGTAGTTCGGCATCTCGACGATGGCCTTCTCGATAGCCGCCAGGTCGGCACCTTCCTCGGCCACGACGAAGCACTCGCGCGTGTGCTTCTGACGCGTGGTCAGCTGCGGCTTCTCGCCGTTGCGCACGGCTTCGAGCGCCGAGGCGACGGGCACGGTGTACTGGCGCGCATCGGCCACGCCCTCGATGCGACGAATGGCGTCGCTGTGACCCTGCGAGACGCCGCGGCCCCAGAACGTGTAGTCCTCGCCCTCGGGCAGCACGCTGGAAGCGTACAGACGAGCGATGGAGAACATGCCTGGATCCCAGCCCGCCGAGATGACGGCCACATTGCCGCTCTCCTGCGCAGCGGCATCCACCTTGGCGAAATGGGCGGGGATGTTCGCATGGGTATCGAACGAGTCGACTACGTTGAACAGGTTCGCGCATGCGGGCGTCTGCTCCGGCAGGTCGTTCGCGCTGCCGCCGCATAGGACGAGCACGTCGATATTGTCCCGATGCGATGCCATTTCGTCAGCAGCGAACACCGGCACGCCTTCCGTCAGTGGTTTCACCGTCGCCGGGTCGCGGCGCGTGAACAGCGCCACCAGCTCCATGTCGTCGTTCTGCCTGCAGGCCAGCTCCACGCCGCGCCCGAGGTTGCCGTATCCGAATATGCCGACGCGCGTTTTCGTCATGCGTGCTCCTCACCGTGATGTCTCGAAAAGTACTCGTTAATGATGCACAGGCGCAACCCGAATCGTCAACGCACGCAAGTCAACTACAACAAAGCCCCACGTCGTTGAAATCTTCTGGAAACGAAACAGGGGGCGCGACAGGTATATCGAACCCATATACCCATATAAGACCAGCTCGATTATACTGAAATGATAGTGTTTCCGATGAAAGAAGTTAGCTTTGGCCGATTCCCGTGATTACGCGATCGTCAGTTTTGAACAGTGCCTCCATGCAAGCTACATCGACTCGAAAATGGAGACTGAGCGGTCGGACAGCTCCCTCAACCCACGCATCATAGCGAACGACAAAGCCTCCGCCACCAATCTCCTATCGGTCATCAAAACGCAGCTCAAGTCATGCGCGAGTTTCGACTTCTCCGTCGCCTTCATCTCCGACGGCGGTCTTCAAGCGCTTATAGAGGTTCTCAACGAGCTGCGAGACAAAGGCATACCCGGACGCTTCCTCACATCCACCTATCTGAATTTCAATAGCCCTGCCGCACTGAAAAAGCTCCTCGAGTTTCCGAATATCGAGACGCGCGTTTATCAAGGCAATATGCACGCAAAAGGCTATTTCTTCAACAAGGGAGAGCTGAGCACCATCATCATCGGCAGCTCAAACTGCACGCAAACCGCCCTCACCTGCAACAAAGAGTGGAATGTGCTATTTCATTCCTATGCCAGCGGCGAGATGCTCAAATCCGCATGCAGAGAATTCGAGAACCTTTGGACCGACCCAGCCACAACGGGCCTCACCGCAACCTGGATCAACGAATACGATCGCTACATCACGAAAAAGGAGCCTCTCAAACCCGCTGTAAGAAGCACGTTCAAATCCGGACAAACAGTCGTCAGCACCGATGGCGAGTCAACCATAACACCGAATAGTATGCAGCAACATGCGCTTGAAGCGCTTGAGGTGCTTCACGACCGCAACGAGCAGAAAGCACTGCTAATATCCGCAACAGGAACTGGCAAAACCTACCTCTCAGCTTTTGACGTCCTTGCAACCAAACCTCAACGCGTCCTGTTCCTCGCGCATCGAATGCGCATTCTCGACGCCTCGAGAAAGAGCTTCGAAACGGTGCTTGGCAACCGATACACATACGAAACGTACGGCGCAGGTTCTGCAAAGCCTAAAGCGCAATGCACGTTCGCTATGGTCGAAGCCTTGAGAAGGCATATCGACGAGTTCGATCCCACCGATTTCGATTACATCATTATCGACGAAGCCCATCGAAGCGGAGCAGACGGCTATCGAGCCATAATGGATCATTTCAAACCCGTTTTCTTCCTCGGCATGACGGCAACTCCCGAAAGAACCGACGGCTACGATGTGTACAGCCTATTCAACCATGTCATCGCTTATCGTATTACTTTGCAAGACGCACTGGAAAACGATATGCTGTCGCCTTTCCATTACTTCGGCATCGCCGACCTGCAAATCGATGACGAAATTTTCGACGATCCTCGCCTGTTCACAATGCTCTGCTCTCAGGAACGAGCACTCCATATCGCTGAAAAAATTGAAGAGTACTCAGTCGACAAAAAGAATCGAAAAGGACTCGTTTTCTGCAACAAGAACGAGGAAGCAGAAGCTCTTTCAAAAGAGCTCAACGCTTTAGGATATCGCACGTTGGCATTGAGCGGAAAGGACTCGGACAAGGTACGAGACGAAGCCATTCTCCGGTTAGAGAATGGAGACATCGAATATATTCTCTCCGTCAACATTTTTAACGAAGGCATCGACATCCCCTCCGTCAATCAGATCATCATGCTACGCCGCACAGAATCGGCAATCGTTTTCATTCAGCAGCTTGGACGAGGTTTAAGAAAAACCGATGAGAAAGAGTACACGCTCGTCCTCGATTTTATCGGCAACTATCAAAAGAACTACTTCATTCCTATTGCTTTGTCGGGCGATCGCACATACAACAAAGACAATTTGCGCGCATTCGTGAAGGAAGGTTCGACCATTATCCCCGGCTGCTCGACCATCAACTTCGATCAGATATCAGAAGCACGCATTTTTCGCGCTATCGACGACGGAGACTTTAACGGAGTCAAGCTTATACGTGAAGAATACGAGCACCTGAAGCGTATGCTCGGTCGCATCCCCAACTTGTCCGACTACGATGAAAACGAAGCGATTGACCCTTTGCGCATATTCGCAAAGTTCGGTTCTTACCACGCTTTCCTGAATCGCTACGAACCCGAATACGCTATCAGTTTCGACAGTCCTCAATGCGCAGCGTTGAAATTCATTTCCCAAAAGCTTGCCAACGGGAAAAGAATAGAAGAGCTTTTGATCTTAAGGGACCTTGTGCGTGATTCGCACCTGCCAGCCGAGGGCTTTTTCTGCAACCTCCAACGAACAACAGGCAAGTCGACAAGTCGACAGACTATCGAATCCGCCTGCAGAGTGCTCTCGGGAAGTTTTTTGCCATCCGAGCAACCGCTTATAGAGTTCGACGGCGAACGATACTTGCTGAATACACGTTTCGCAAGCGCCCTCAACCAGGAAGAGTTCAAGTGCCAGGTTCTTGAGGCGGTTGATTTCGGTATCTCTAGAAACGCGTCGCGATACGGCGAACCATACAGGGACACCAACTTCGTCTTATATGAAAAATACACGTACGAGGACGTATGCAGGCTGCTCAATTGGGAAAAGAACGCTAACGGCCAGATCATCAGCGGATACAAATATGATAAGGGCACTAATACCTTCCCCGTCTTCATCAACTACGATAAGGATCCGAGCATTAGCGACACCATTCGCTACGAAGATCGATTCACATCGGACCGAGAGATCATAGCCCATCTCGAAAGCATCGAGAACACTGCAATCGCCCGAAATCAAGCGCTTGCAAGCATGGCCCGACAACGATATGCACTCTTACCTGTTCATCCGCAAAAACAAGGACGACAAGGATGGAGGCAAGGAGTTTTATTTTCTTGGGGAGATCGCCCCCTACCGGGAACTACCGCCTTTTTACGATGCCCGGAACCTCTAACTCAGCTGTTGAGATCACCTATCGCCTTGACCAGCCAGTACGCGCCGATCTGTACGACTACCTCACGAGCGATTTCAACCAATAGCACTTCGGAAGCGGCGAAACTCAAACGAGGTTCGCCGCTTTGATCGCTTCGACTACTTGAATGTCAGCTGGAAGCCAAGCAACGGAATCGATAGTCTCCCCATCGAGCCAACGCGCCGCGTGGTGCTCGGTAAGAATCATACGATCTGCGACGAGTGAGCAGACATAACACCGCATGCTTAGATGAAACTTCTCGTAATCATGTTCGGCAGTCGTAAGATATGACTCAACCTCGATACGCGCACTCAATTCCTCCTCGATTTCGCGAACAAGAGCTTCTTCAGGTGTTTCATTCGATTCAACCTTTCCGCCAGGAAACTCCCAGCCTCCTTCAAGGTCACCGTATCCTCGTTGCGTAGCAAGAATCTTCCCATCCTTTTTGATGACGGCCGCAACAACCTGTATCGTTTTCATATTTACGCTCGCTTTCTTACGCCTTCTCCACCTTCACGGCGCATACCTTGTACTCGGGGGCCTTCGATACGCGGTCGAGGGCGGCTATAGTGAGCCAGTTGCTGTTGCCGTCCTGGAAGTGGAACGGCATCCAGGTTTGGCCCGGATTCGTCTTGTCGGACACGTGCGCGACGGACTCGATGGAGCCACGGCGCGACGAGACGCGCACGACGTCGCCGTCGGCGATACCCAGAGCCTCGGCATCGCGCGTGTTGAGCTCGATGAACGAGCGGTCCGCGATCTCGTTCACGCCGTCGGTGCGGGCGGTCATGGCGCAGGCGTTGTACTGGTACAGGATACGTCCCGTCATCATGACCAGCGGGTACTCCGCATCCGGCAGCTCTGCCGACGGTTGGTAGTCGGGCGTGGAGAACGCGCCCAGCCCTTGGGCGAACTCGCCCATGTGCAGGATGGGCGTGCCGGGGTGCTCGGCGCTCGGGCACGGCCACTGCAAGCCGCGACCGGCCGTCTCGTCATCGTCGAGGCGCGCATGGCTCATGCCGCCGTACGTGGGCGTGACCGAGGCGATCTCGTCCATGACCTCGGCCGCGCTCAGATGCGGCTGCGCATAACCCATGCGGTTCATGACCTCGGTGAAGATGTCGGTATCGAGCCGCGCACCCGTCGGCCCGTCCACAGCCTTGCGCACGCGCTGGACGCGCCGCTCGGTGTTCGTGAACGTGCCCTCCTTCTCGGCGTAGCTGCGCCCGGGCAGGATGACGTCGGCGTACTTGGCCGTCTCGGTCATGAACAGATCGTCCACCACGAAGAACTCGAGCGCTTCGAGCGAGCGGATCACGTGATGGGTGTCGGGGGTCGGTGCGCACGGGATCCTCGCCGAACAGGAACAGGCCCTTGATGCCGCCCTCGATCATGGCCGGGAAGCATTCAGTCGCCTTAATGCCGCGCGCACGCGGGAGCGCAACCCCCCACGCCTTTTCGAAGCGGCGCACCACCTCGGGGTCGGCCACCTTCTGGTAGCCGGGCAGATCGTCGGGACCGGCGCCCATGTCGCAAGCGCCCTGCACGTTGTTCTGGCCGCGCAGCGGGTTCACGCCGCCGCCCGGCTTGCCCAGGTTGCCGGAGATCATCGCGATGTTCGACAGCGCCATGACGCCGTCGGTTCCCGTGGAATGCTCCGTCACGCCGAGGCAGTACATGATGGCAGCCGCATCGGCCGCCGCGTACATCTTCGCCGCGGCCACGAGGTCGCGCCGATCGATGCCGCAGATATCCTCCACCAGCTCGGGCGTATAGTCGCGCACCGTCGCGGCCAAGATCTCGAAGCCCTCGGTGCGCTCGCGCACGAAGTCCTCGTCGTACAGCTCGTGCTGGATCAGGTAGTTCACGATGCCGTTTGCGAACGCGACGTTCGTTCCCGGCCTCAGCTTCAAATGAATGTCGGCATGCGCAGCCAGCCCGATGTCGCGCGGGTCGACCACGATGAGCCGGCAGCCGCGCTCGACTGCCGCACGGATCTGCATGCCGATGACGGGGTGCGCCTCCTCGGGGTTCGACCCCACGAGCATGATGACCTCCGCCTTGCGCGTGACGTCTTCGATGGAGTTCGTCATCGCGCCGGAACCAAGCATGGTCGCCAGACCGGCGACCGTGGGGGCGTGTCAAACACGCGCGCAACAGTCCACGTTGTTCGTTTGGAGCACGATGCGCGCCATCTTCTGGAACAGGTAGATGTCCTCATTCGTGGAACGCGAGCACGCAAACGCCGCCAGCGACTCGCCGCCGTGGGCATCGCGCAGCTCGGTGAAGCGCCTCGCCACGAGGTCGAGCGCTTCGTCCCAGGTAGCAGGCTCGAACTCGCCCGTCTCGCGATTCTTTACGAGCGGCGTGCGGATGCGGTCGGGCGCGTCGACGAAATCGAAGCTTGCCGAGCGTCCCTTCACGCACAGAAGCCCTTGGTTCGACGGACCGGGCGCCGCTTCGGCATCCACGATGGCGCCGTCCTTCACCACGAGGTCCAGTTGACAGCCCACGCCGCAGTGCGGGCACGTGGTGCGCACGCGCTCGGTCTCCCACGAGCGGTACGTCGCGCGGCGCTTCTCGGTGAGCGCTCCGGTGGGGCACGCCTGCGCGCAGTTGCCGCACGACTCGCAGTCGGTGGCGCGCCAGTCCGCGCCGAACGGCGCCTCGATCAGCGTGCGAACGCCGCGCTTCGCGGTTCCCAGCGAATGGTTGCGCGCGGCGTCGTTGCAGGCGCCCACGCAGCGCTGGCAGCGGATGCACAGGTTCGGGTCGTAAGCGAGGAACGGGTTCTCGTCGCGCACGGGCTCGCGCTTCTGCGCTGCCTCGAAAGGAGACTCCAGCACACCGTATTCGCGGCAGACGGCCTGCAGCTCGCAGGCGCCGTTCTTGTCGCACGAGAAGCAGTAGTTCGTGGAATCGAGGCCGTGATCGGCGATGATGAGCTCGAGCGCGATGCGGCGGTACGCCTCGATGCGCGGCGAGGAGGTGGTCACCTTCATACCGTCTTGCACAGGCGTGGCGCACGAGGGCACCGGCTGGTCGAGCCCTTCCACGTCCACGACGCACACGCGGCACGAGGCGATGGCGCTGCGCTCTTTCAGGAAGCACAGCGTGGGGATGCGGATGCCGGCAGCGCGCGCGGCATCGAGGATGGTGGAGCCTTCGGCAACGTCGAGGGCGATCCCGTCTATCGTGATGCTAGGCATACTGGTGCCTGCCTCCTTCCATAACGCCGCAGCCGAAACGATCGCAGCGCAGGCAGCGCCCGCACTCCTGCACGACCTCTTCGCGGCTCATTCCGTTCTCGACGCCATCGAAATCGAGCCGCCGCTCGCGCGCGGGACGCTCGGTTATCTCCACGCGCCCCTTGGGCGTGCGGTCGTTCGGCAGCGGTTCGGGCACCTCGATGTCACACGGCAGCTTGTGATGGTAACCCAGGAACTCGTCGATGTTGCGCGCAGCCACCTTTCCCGCCCCGATGGCGCGGATCACCGTAGAGGGGCCGGTCTGGCAGTCGCCGCCCACGAACACGTGGTCGTGCCCTTCGGCCGCAAGATGCTCGTCGGCGTTGAAACAGCCCCAGGTGGTCTGCAAGCCGAACTCCTCGAACGGGCCGGACACCACGTTCTGGCCCACGGCAATGAGGATGACGTCGGCCTCGATGCGCCGCGTCGGCTTGTCGGCGGCGACCGGCGCCGGACGGCCGCCGCGCACGGGACCGATCATCTGCGGCTGCGTGATGAGCGCCGTGCAATGCCCGCGCTCGTCCGCCTCGATGCTGACGGGCGCCTCCAGCACGATCATCTCCACGCCCTCGGCGATGGCGCTCTCCACCTCAGCCGGCAGCGCCGTCATGTCGTCCTTGCGGCGCCGGTACACCACCGAGACCTCGTCCGCCCCGGCGCGCACCGACGTGCGCGCGCAGTCCATGGCCACGTTGCCGCCGCCCACCACCACCACGCGCTTGCCCGTGAAGTCGGGATAGTCGCCGTCGCCGATGGCCCCCAGCAAATCCACTGCCGAGACGACGCCTTCGGCATCCACGCCGTCGATGCGCAGCGACTTGCCCGTCTGCGCGCCGATGGAAACGTACACCGCATGGTACGTGTCGGCGATCTCGGCCATTTCATGCGCGCCCACCGCTTCGCCGCAGCGGGCCGTGATGGTGCCGGCGTTCAGAATGCCGCGGATGTCCTCGTCCAAGCGCTCGCGCGGAAAGCGATACGCGGGGATGCCGTAGCGCAGCATGCCGCCCAGCTGGGCGCGTTCCTCGAACACCGTCACGCGATGCCCCATAAGGGCGAGGAAGTACGCGCAGGTGAGCCCGCTGGGCCCGCCGCCGATGACGGCGACGGTGCGCGCGGTGTCCACGCTGCGCGGCGGGGGCGCCACCTGGTCGGCTGGCATCTGGTCGACCGCGAACTTCTTGATCCCGCGGATGTTGATGGGCGCATCGATGAGCGTGCGGCGGCACCGCGTCTCGCAAGGATGCTCGCACACGAACGCGCAAGCCGTGGGAAACGGGTTATCCTTGCGCACCATGTTGACGGCACCGGCGTAGTCGCCCGCCGCCGTGAGCGCGATGTAGGCGGGCACGTCCACGTGCGCGGGACACAGCGTCTCGCAGGGAACCGTCTGGCCGACGCCGGCCTGGCAAACGCGGACGTGCACGTGGCTGGCATACTCGTCGGCGAACGTATCGAGACCCTCCAGCACGCTGCGGGCGGCCTCGTAGCCGATGGCGCAATCCGACGTGTCGCGGATCATCTCGGCCAGCGCGCGCAGGCCCTCCAGTACGCCCTCGTCGGCGTCGCAGTCCACCACGCGTTTGAGCATCGCCGCCAGCTGCGGGATGCCGTCGCGACACGGAACGCACTTTCCGCAGGTCTGTGCGCCGCTTGCCTGCAGCATGGTCAGCTGCACGGCCAGCGGGCACATGCCCGGCGGCGTCGCCTCGACACGGCGCGCGAAGGTGTCCAGGTGCGCGGCAATCCGCGCATCGTCGCGCGACCGCGGCGCAATCGATAGCTTGGCCACTGGCTCTCCATCCATTATCGGCTCGAAACCGACGAGCGTCTCCAACGTGTTTCCCGTGCGTCATTCTAACGCAAACGACGCGCCTTGCGGCGGCCGCGCGCGCAAGGCGCGGAGAAGGCACACGGGCAGCGAGCGGCGCAGACGGGTCATGCGGACCGAACGATCGGCAGCTGTCCCACAGAAAGGACAGGCTTGAACCGCCGAACGTGTACCATACGCAACAAGAGAGCAAAGGAGAGTCCCATGCATGCAAGACAAGCCGACCAAACGTCCCTTTTCGCCCCCGTCGACGCGGCAACGGCGTTCGCGAATCTGTACCAGCGATGGTTCGACGACCCGCGCGGCCTCGCGCGTGCCAACCGAAGGCAGGCGCGGTGCGCCGTCGGATCGTACGTGGCCGACGTGCTCACCCTGTTCGACGAACGCGCCCGCGCCTACCTGCCCGGTGCGCCCACCGTCCTGCGGCTCGAGGGTTGCGACCTCGCCGCATTCGTGATGCGGGCACCGCACATCGCGCTGCACGTCGGCAGCTTGGAAACCGACGCGCCCGTAGCGGGACTGCGCTGGAAGAGCCTGCGCCCCTGCTCGTACGCCATCGGACGGCAGGTGAGCGATCTTGTGTTCTGCACCGACGAGAACGGGTTGCTCGTGGAACTGGAGATCGTCCTCGACGACGGAGGCCGACTGGTCGTCGGCGGCGGCCGACCCGCCTGCGAGCACGACGAAGAGGCGATGCCGCAGGCGATGTGAGGCGCGCGGACAGCCGAGGCGCTGGAACGGCGGCGTCCTACTCGTACGCGGCGACGATGTCCTCAAGGTAGGCGCGGTACTCCTGCGCCAGCGCGGTCGGCTTCTCGATGCGGACGCGGCCGCCGAACTGAGCCAGCCACCCGAACAGCACGGGGCTCTTCATCACCGTGGCGTACACACGCGCCTGCTTCTCCCCCGTCGGCACCGACTCCACGTCCTTGCCGAACCGGTCGATGACCGCGCCCATGACCTCCTCGTCCACCAGCAGCGTGGCCGCCACCGGCTCGCCGCTGTACATGCCGAACGCGCGGCTTTCCAGCTCGCGCGCGTCGAACGTGGCGATGCGCTCGTTTTTGAGCGCGGGCTCGTCCAGCACCTCGATGCGGTCCATGCGGTCCACGCGGTAGTTCGCGAAATCGTCATGCTTCTCGTTGAACACGACCAGGTAGTAGTAGCCTTCCGCGTACACGAGCTGCACGGGCATCTCGATGTAGCGCTCGCCGTTATGCTGCAGCGCCTGCGCTTCGCCGCATCGTACTTGAAGTAGACGAACGAGATCCGGCGCTTGAGCGCGATGGCCTCCTGGATGCGGTCGACGCTGCCGAACACCGACTCGTTCTGCATCTTGATGCGGCCTTCCACGTGCACGCGCTTGTCCAGCAGCGCGCGCTGCCGCCGCGAGGCCAGCTGCTTCACGCCCTCCACCAGCGCGTCGCTCTTGCGCTGCGTGAGGAAGCGGGAGCTCTGCACCGCGTCCACCAACAGCTGCAGTTCGGCGAACGCGAACGCGCGGTGCTCCACGGCGTACTCCACCGGCGCGCGCTGGTAGGTGCGCACATCCACGCCGAACTCGCGCAGCGCCTCGATGTCGCGGTAGATGGACTTGCGCTCGGCCGAGATGCCCAGCGCTTCCAGCTTCCCGATGATCTGCGCCATCGTGAGGCCGCGCTCGGCATCGGTCTCCTCCTCGAGCATCCGCATGAGGTACAGCAGCTTGAGCTTCTGACGATTGATGGCCATGGCTCCTCCTTGGCGACGACGGTGCAGCTTGCCTGCCACGCTCTCAGTATAGCCGCCCTATCCTCTTTTCGGTACAGACAATCGATGAACGACCTTGACGGGTTCGCCGGGATGCAGTAGGTTCTCACTCGAACATGTCGACGGAAGGAAGCGTATGCAGCGCGTTATCAACGATCGGAAAGTGGCCATCGTCGGGTGCGGGTTCGTGGGTTCGGCAACCGCGTTCACGCTGATGCAGAGCGAGCTGTTCACCGAGATGGTACTCATCGACGTCGACCGCGACCGTGCCGAGGGCGAGGCGCTCGACATCGCGCACGGCATGCCCTTCGCCGGCCCCATGAACATCTACGCGGGCGACTACGACGATGCGGCGGACGCGGCTATCGTCATCGTCACGGCCGGCGCGAACCAGCAGCCCGGCGAGACGCGGCTCGACCTCGTGCACAAGAACGTGCGCATCTTCAAGTCCATCATCCCGAGCTCGCACAGCGCGATTACCAGGGCATTTTGCTGGTGGTGTCGAACCCGGTGGACATCCTCACGCACGTGGCGCTGAAGCTGTCGGGCATGCCCGAGTACCGCGTCATCGGATCGGGCACGGTGCTGGACACCGCGCGCTTCAAGTACATCCTGGGCGAGCACCTCGGCGTGGATCCGCGCAACGTACACGCGCGCATCATCGGCGAGCACGGCGACAGCGAGATCGCGGTGTGGAGCACGGCGAACATCTCGGGCATCCCCGTGAATGACTTCTGCGAGCTGCGCGGCCATTTCGAGCACGACGAGTCGATGCAGCGCATCGCCGAGGACGTGAAGAACAGCGCCTACGAGATCATCGCGAAGAAGAAAGCCACCTACTACGGCATCGCCATGTCGGTGAAGCGCATCTGCGAGGCCATCGTGCGCGACGAGAAGCCCATCCTGCCCGTGTCGAACTTCCAAAACGGCGTGCACGGCCTGCACGACGTGGTGCTGAGCATGCCCGCCGTGGTCGGCAAGAACGGCATCAAGTACCAGGTGCCCGCCCCGCTGTCTCCCGACGAGCTGGCGAGGCTTCACGAGTCGGCGAAAGCGCTCCGGGAAGTGATCGACGGGTTGGATTTGGAGTAGGAAGCGCTCAGCGGCCTTCCGCGAGCGAAAGCGCCACGAGGATCAGCGCCGCGACGACGAGGAAGGGAACCGCGATCGCGACGACGATCCAGAACAGGCGCACTTCGCCGTCTTTGTCGCGCAGGGTCAGCGGGTACGCGAGATCCAGCGCATTCAGTATCTCGAGCACGATATCCATCACGGATCTCTACCGCCACTTCGTGCGGAGCTCCCAGAAAGCCACGGCGCTGGCGGCGGCCACGTTCAAGGAGTCGACCTCGTGGTCCATGGGGATCTTCACCGTGTAGTCGCAGTTCGCGATCGTCGAGGGCGCGAGGCCGTCGCCTTCGGTGCCCAGCACCAGCGCAAGCTTGTCGCAGGCACGCAGGCGTTCGTCGTGCAGGTAGATCGCCTCGTCCGACAGCGCGAGCGCGGCCGTCGAGAAGCCCAGCGAGCGCAGAAGCGGCACGCCCTCGGCCGCCCAGGCGCGCTCGCTTCCGATGCGCGTCCACGGCACCTGGAACACCGTCCCCATCGACACGCGCGCGGCGCGACGGTACAGCGGGTCGTGGCACGACGGCGTGACCAGCACCGCGTCGATGCCCAGCGCCGCCGCCGAGCGGAACACGGCGCCGATGTTCGTGTAGTTCGTCACGTCCTCCAACACAGCCACTCGGCGCGCGCTCGCCAGCAGATCCTCCACGCGGGGCAAGGGCGGGCGCTCGAACGCGGCCAGCGCGCCGCGCGTCACCTCGTAGCCGGTCAGGGCGCGGAACTGCTCGCGCGTGGCCACGAGCACGGGAAAGTCGGGATCGCCGTCCAACAGCGAATCGACGAGTGGCATCGTCTGATCGAGCCACTTCTCCTCCATGAACAGCGAGCGCATCCGCACCCCGGCGGCCAGCGCGCGTTCGATCACCTTGCGCGACTCGCCGATGAACAGGCCGTTCGCGCTGTCGGGGCAATCGCGCAACTGCGCGTCGGTCATGCCCGAGTACGCGGCAAGCCGCGGGTCGTCAAGGTCTTCGAGGTGGATGATCGGCATGTCGTTTTCCTTTCAGTCGCCGACCATCGTACCACCGCTCGCCACGATGCTCTATACTCGACTGATCCGATCAAGCACGTCGCGCGAAGGGGATCCTTATGGCCGCTACCGTCAAAACGCTTCTCGAACACCACGGCGAGCTCTACTGGGGCACGCGCAAGGCCAATCCCGGCTACTGCTACGGGCTGGCGCTCGACGTGGGCGCAGACGGGCTGGCAGCCGAGCTCGTATACGTGATGAGCGATCTTGACGAGAACGACGAACCGCTCGTGACTCCCGAGACGCTCGTGTCGTGCTTCACCGTGAACGACCTCGAGGACAACGGCATCATCCTCAGCAACTACCTGGACGACGAGGATGCGCCCGAGGCCGTGGGCTGGTACTGCATCGAGAAGTCGTTCTTCGGGCGCGACAACGTGGAGGCGCTGCTGGATGACAACGCTCGCCTCGACGGCTATCTCGACATCGTGCTGCAGATCCTGCTGATCTCGCCGGAAGAGGTGGCGCAGGGCATACCTTCGCTCGACGAGCTGTCGTTCTTCGACCTCCTGGAGGAGCTCGAAGGCGTCGCGGAGCACATCGACAACGGCGACGTGCAGCCGCCGCTGCCCTTTTCGTTCCGCCTCGTGGGCGACGCGCTGTTCGGCTGGGAGCACGCCGACGAAGAGGATTTCCGCTAAGGGTCGACGCACCGCGGGCGTGCACGTCTTTAAAGTGCTATGTGCGGCAAAATCCAGGTTTTGGCACACCGCGCGTTCGGTTCGAGCCTTCGGAAGGGCATCGCGCTTGCGCGCGTCGACAAAACCCCAGGTGGGGTTTTGAGTTGTCGAGCCGCACGCCAGTCCGTCGTGCCAAAACCTGGATTTTGCCGCACATCGGCTTACGAATTCGTGCGCATGGCAACACCGAAAGCTCAAGCCCCCTGCCCTGAGAGAAACCTCTCCCACTTGTCGAATTCGGATAAAGCCTGCATGCGGCCTCGCTCGTAGTTGCGGGCGAGCTTCTCCGCGTCGCGCTCGGTGTTCTTCACGCCCTGATCGTTCGCGTAGAACACGTAGGCGCGGCCCTCGGCCTCGAGTCGGTCGAGCCGGTCGAGTTCGGCGTCGTAGCGCCGGTTCCAGGTGTCCAGCGCCTCCCGCATGCGCGGACGCCGCCAGAAGAACGCGTCGTAGAAGCGGTTGGGCTTGAGCGGTCTGCGGAAGCCGCGCGGACGCGTGCAGACGACGAAGAACCTGCTCAGCCCATCGTCCATCGCGCGCGGCACCATGATGCCGCCGCCCCGCCCGATGCCGCCGTCGTACAGCGCGCGTCCGTCGACGACCGTCGGCGGCAGCACGATGGGATAGCTCGTCGAGGCGCGAACGCGCTCCATGAGCGCCTGCTCGGTAGGAAAATCGTCGCGCATGAAACAGACCGTCTCGCCCGTGTCGCGGTCGATGGCCTGCAAGGTGACGCGCGCTGGGTTCGCTTGGAAGGCGTCGAAGTCGAAGGGCAGCGCGCAGCTTGAGCGGACGCGCGCATCGCCGTGCAGCGCCGCGCCGACGCCATCGGCGTCCACGAACGGCATCACCCACCAGCGAAACGAGAGGTCGTCGAGACATGCGGTGAACGAGGCTTCGTTGCGGCGCGCGTCACGCGAGACGTAGTCGATCGCATTCGTCGCCCCCGCCGACAATCCGTACACGTCGTCGAAGAACAGCCCTTGCTCCAGCATGACGCCGATCGCGCCCGCCGAATACGAGTTGCGCATCCCGCCGCCCTCGAACACGAGCGCTACGTCGTGCACCGTGCTGGTCATCATGTCCCGCCGCCTCCTTCGCCACCGACGCGAACCTGCATATTCGCCCACGATACGCGGAGAAGCGAACGGACGACGAGAACGAGCGCAACCGTCATCGGGCACTCGGAGATCCGTCAATCTTGCGTGGAGAAACCATGAACGAGTCTCGCCAACGCACAGAATCAACCGATGCTGCTTAAGCTGTAGGCATTTTCATCGACAGACCTGCTATTTGAAGTCAAGAACTAAACCAAAGCTTTTAGATAGGATGTTGATAATAGAATATGGAATAGAAAGGCACGTGGATTTGCTGCTTCGAGGCATCAGGATATAAACCGCCCTGGAG
>ENA-OQCU01000210-OQCU01000210.1-human-gut-metagenome-genome-assembly--contig:-NODE-210-length-31477-cov-3.432951_pt1 | contig 31477 bp, 31 predicted proteins | sample MGYA00242504_ERZ504590 | MGnify/ENA primary metagenome ERZ504590 (study PRJEB26092, sample SAMD00036318) | human gut metagenome | host: Homo sapiens | study: EMG produced TPA metagenomics assembly of... | reverse complement strand
CATTGGCAGTCCATTTAATCATCTTTGCAAATCTGACAGCCACATTCAAATTTTTCAAAAATGAACACTTACAACAGTACACCATATCCTGTCTTTTTTGCAGTTGTCCTGCCTTTTTTATTTTTCTCATTCTCTGCAGCCTCGGCCGGCAGCGAATTAAGCAGTCCATTAACGATATCTTTAAGATGCTCCATCATGCCCTCAGTAGCAGGATGTTCAGAAAATGTCAGAGAAAGCGTGTGATCCGCCAAAAAATCTGCTCTCACAGTCTTGATTCCCAGAATTAAAATCAGTTCCAAATTCTTCTGAAGCCATGTCAAATATCTGGTTCATGAATTCCTGGGTGCGCTCGCCATTGCTCATAATTTCATCCATTGTATATCCCAGATCATATATTTCTTCTTCTGAAATAACACATTTTATAGTGTGTTCACCTATTCTTGAAAACTCCATAACAAGCTTCACCTACTTTCTTTTTAGCTTTTGTCTGATACGGGATAGTGCATTGTCAATTGATTTATCTGATTTTCCAAGCATATGCGCTATCGTTGTATAATTATTTCCTTCCAGATACAATTGTAGCACTTTTTTCTCCATATTACTCAGTTTATTCCACAATTGTTCCTTAAATTCCTTAAATTTTTCCTTCTCTATGAGAAGCTGCTCAGGACTTGCAATATCATCTTGCAGCATTTCCTCAAACTCTGTACCATCACTGTCACTCTGTGAAAAGGATATATATGTGTTAAGCGGCATATGTTTCTTTCGGTTTGAAGCCTCAAGCGCCGAGCTAAGCTGCCTTGTGATGCATAGCTGTGCAAAACTGTAGAAAGATGCTTCCTTGTCGCTCTTATAGTCTCTGACCGCTTTAAACAGGCCAATCATGCCCTCCTGAATAAGGTCATCATTCTCACCGCCTATCAGGTAGAGTGCATTCGTCATTTTTTACGCACAAGCGGCTTATACTTTTCCAATATATAGTCCATGATTTCATTGTTGTCACCATGGTCATTTTTGTCATTATGAATCCTCATAATAAGCTCTTCATCCGTATATGCGCTGTAATCTTCCACTATATGCTTCCTATTCTATAAATATACAATTCATAATATACACCACTCATCCGCGACATGCAATCTACTTTCCACTCTTAAGTCTCTGTCTGACTATCTCATATGCAAGCACGCCTGTCGCAACCGATGCGTTCAGTGAGTCAATATCGCCCACCATAGGAATAGAAGCTGTCATATCACAGTTTTCCTTTACAAGCTTGCTGACTCCGTCACCCTCATTGCCTATTACAAGACCTATAGGACCTGTGAGGTTTAAGTCATACATGGTAGTGCCACCCATATCAGCACATACAAACCACATGCCCTTTTCCTTAAGCTCCTTTATAGTATTTGAGATATTGGTAACCTTGGCAACAGGTGTATAGTTTATCGCACCTGCAGACGTCTTTGCCACTGTAGGAGTAAGTCCCACTGCACGCCTTTTTGGTATGATGATGCCATGTGCACCCGCCTGATTTGCGGTACGGATTATTGCACCAAGATTGTGTGGATCTTCTATACCGTCAAGTATGATGATAAAAGGCGGCTCGCCCTTTCTTTCGGCATTTTCCAGTATGTCCGAAACCTCGGCATACTCATATGCTGCTGAAACTGCAATGACCCCCTGATGCTTGCCTGTCTCAGACATCTGATCAAGTCTTTCCTTTGCAACATAGTTTATGATTGCATCATGCTTTCTGGCCTCTCTTGTGATTGACTTTATTGGTCCGTCCTGACAACCGTCAAGCACAAAAAGCTTGTCTATTGTCTTTCCCGAACGGAAAGCCTCCAGCACAGCATTTCTGCCCTCTATATAATTCTCATGAAATTTTTCTTTATTGTTGTTATCCATATTTTCCTCTTATTTTGTGCTATATTTCAATTCCTAAAAGCTCCACTCCAAGCTTAGTGAGTGAAACAACCCTCTCAAAATCATCCTTCAGATAAAGATAGCCCATGACCGCCTCAAGCCCTGTAGCCTTCCTGTAATCAGCCATTGTAGCATTTTTTGCCATGGAAGGCGACTTGGCATTGCGCCCCCTGTGATACACATCACTCTCCTCCTCTGTCAGATCGAGGTAAAAGTGCCTCTATCATGAGAGCCTGCGTATGCGCCTTTACTATATTACTTGTGTGCTTATGAAGCAGATTTGCCTTTGTATTGCCTTTTCCCACCACAACTGAGCGGATGACAATATCAAATATGCCATCACCGATATATGCAAGTGTAAGCGGCGAGTATGTCCTTATATCAACATCCTTTATTCCAAACTGTTCCTTAATATATGAGTCTATCTTCATACTATACAAGCTCCCATTTTACTCCCTCTCTGGTATCCTTTATGGCAACCCCCTTTGCCAGAAGCTCATCTCTTATGGCATCGGCTGTCGCAAAATCCTTTGCCATTTTTTAGCGGCTGCACGCTCTGCAATTTTATCATTGATAAATGCCTCAAGCTCACTGTCTACAGATGACGATGCCTCAAGTAAGGCCTTTCCTGATTCCCTAAGTCCCAGATCAAGTACCTGCTCAAAGTCATCGATAAGTGCAAGCTTTGTCCTGTCTGAGATATCAGCCTTAAGCACATCATACACTATGGTTATAGCCATTGATGTATTCAGATCATTTGAAACTGCATCAGTAAATTTCTTCTTAAAGTCAGCAAAAGCTGTCTCATCTATATCACCCTCATCCTTAAGCTCTGCCACACGCTTTGCAATCTTATTGTATGCCGCAACTGCATTGTCGAGCGCATCAAACGAAAACTCAAGAGGCTTTCTGTAGTGTGACTGTAAGCAGAAGAATCTGTAGGCAAGCGGATTGTAGCCCTTCTCCTGAAGCACCGAAACTGTGAGGATTGCACCCTTCGACTTGCTCATCTTGCCGGCTCTGTCATTTAAGTGATTGACATGGAACCAGTACTTGCACCAGTCGTGTCCCAGATAGCTCTCTGACTGTGCAATCTCATTGGTGTGATGTGGGAAAATATTGTCCACACCGCCACAGTGGATATCCACGTACTCTCCAAGATGCTTCATGCTGATGCATGAACACTCTATATGCCAGCCCGGATATCCGACTCCCCATGGGCTGTCCCATTTAAGAGCCTGGTCCTCAAACTTAGACTGTGTAAACCAGAGTACGAAATCATTTTTATTCTTCTTGTTTACATCCTCCTCGACATCATCTCGCACTCCAACCTGAAGCTGTTCCTTCTCTACTGCTGAAGAGAACACAAAATAATCATCAAGCTTTGATGTATCGAAATATACATTGCCTCCTGCAAAATAGGCATAGCCCTTCTCGATAAGCACCTCCACCATATGGATAAACTCCGGAATACAGTTGGTTGCAGGCTCCACTACATCAGGCATCCTGTTGTGTACAGCCGTAAATCCTTGAAAAAGGCGTCCGTGTACTCCTTTGCCACCTCCATGACGCTCTTGTGTTCACGCTTTTGCGCCCTTTAGCATCTTGTCCTCTCCGGTATCTCCGTCGCTTGAGAGATGTCCCACATCAGTGATATTCATGACACGCTTTACATCATATCCCACATAGCGAAGTGCCTTCTCAAGCACATCCTCCATGATGTATGAGCGGATATTTCCGATATGTGCAAAATGGTAAACTGTAGGTCCACATGTATACATGCCGATTTTGCCGTCAACACGCGGAACAACAGTATCAATCTGTCTTGTGAGTGTATTATAAAACTTGAAATTATTCTCCATTATTTATATCTCCTTTTGGATGATTTATAACTATCCTATTATTTTAGCATGTTTTCCATATATATTCAAATCAATCGGCCTGACAGCCGTTGCAGCCGCTACATCCGCCTCCTACCTGCATACTTGCCTCATAGAGACCTGTAAGTGAGCAGATTGCCTGTGATGCAATCCCCTCCTCGCGGCCTGTAAAACCAAGCCACTCCTCGGTCGTCGCCTTTATATTTACCTGCTCCTTTGCGATTTGCAGCGTATCAGCCACATTCTGCTCCATCTGCTCAATATACGGACGAAGCTTCGGCTTTTGTGCAATTACTGTCGCATCTATGTTTTCTATCACATAGCCTTTTTTTGCAATGAGGTCTCTCACATGCTCCAAAAGCTTAAGACTAGAAATCCCCTCATATGCCGGGTCTGTATCCGGGAAATGCTTTCCGATATCGCCAAGTGCCGCTGCGCCTAAGAGTGCATCCATTATCGCATGCAACAGTACATCGGCATCCGAGTGGCCTAACAGCCCAAGTGTATGTGGAACCTTCACTCCTCCCAAATCAAATCTCTGCCCTCAACAAGCTTGTGCACATCATAGCCCATTCCTACTCTCATATATCGTCTCTCTTTCTATCAGATACAACACCTCATGTTATTGTCAACTGTCATTGCTCTGTATTTTAGTTTTTAACTATAGTATACCTTATTTCTTCTGTTGCGCCAAGATATTATTTTCAGTAACTTTTTTCAAATAAAAGACCGCCCCGGACAAACCGGAGCGGTCTTTATTAAAATGAGAATAGTCCATTAAATGTCTTATGCAAGTGCTGCAGTGATGATAGCCATTGAGTAAACCTCTCCTGCATTACATCCACGAGAAAGGTCATTGATTGGAGCATTGAGTCCAAGAAGGATTGGGCCGTATGCTTCGAAATTACCAAGTCTCTGTGCAATCTTGTATCCGATATTTCCTGCGTTGATGTCAGGGAAGATAAATGTATTTGCATGACCCGCAACCTCAGACTGTGGGCACTTTGTGCGAGCTACACGTGGTGCAACTGCTGCGTCAAACTGGATTTCTCCCTCGATTGGAAGATTTGGATATTTTTCTCTTGCCTTGTGAGCTGCGTTTCTCATCTTGTCAACGTCCTCGCCCTTTCCTGAGCCAAGTGTTGAGTAGCTTAAGAATGCAACCTTTGGATCGATACCGAAGATCTTAGCACACTCTGCTGATTCTCCTGCGATCTCAACAAGCTCATCCTCTGTAGGATGGATGTTTATAGCACAGTCGCTCATTGCAAGCACCTCATTCTCACCTGTTGCAGATGGACGAACAAGGATAAAGCATGAAGATACGATTGTGTTGCCAGGCTTTGTCTTGATAAGCTGTAATGCCGGACGAACTGTATCTGCTGTTGAGTATGTAGCTCCTCCGAGAAGCGAGTCTGCGATACCCATCTTTACAAGCATTGTTCCAAAGTAGTTAGCTGATGAAAGAATTCCCTTAGCCTGCTCCGGTGTAACACCCTTGCTCTTACGAAGCTCGCAGAATAATTCAACCATCTCATCCATACGGTCAAAGTTCATAGGATCTATAATCTCTGCTCCACGGATATTGAAACCGCTCTTCTCAGCGCTTGCACTAATCTTCTCAGGATCTCCGACAAGGATAGGATGTAAGAAGTTGCTTGCAAGTAAACGCGAAGCTGCCTCAAGGATACGTGGATCCTCTCCCTCTGTGAATACGATTTTCTTTGGGTCTTTCTTTAATATTTCGATTAACTGACCAAATCCAAACATGATAATTTCTCCTTTATGTATATTATTTATTATTTAAAACTATATCTGGTTTCACACCACTGACTATAATATACTTATTTTTCACGAATATCAATAATTGTTAAAAGGTTGTCAAAATGTTCGCGAAAAAATCCAATCCCTAATATTTCATGGCACAATAAAAGGAACCGGATTAATATTTTCCGATTCCTCTTATAATGATCACTATTTATTCGTTTAAGGAGTATTTATCATGCAAAACTGTTTACTCTGCAAGTGCCTTAAATGCCTCATCAAGATCCTCAATGATATCATCCACATTCTCAGTTCCGATTGAAAGACGGATTGTGTTTGGCTTGATGCCCTGATCTAAGAGCTCTGCTTCATTGCACTCTGAGTGTGTGGTAGAAGCCGGATGTATAGCAAGTGACTTAACATCAGCTACGTTTGCAAGCAGTGAGAAAAGCTCAAGGTTGTCAATAAATTTCTGCGCTTCCTTTGCTCCACCCTTAATCTCGAATGTAAATATAGAGCCGCCTCCGTTAGGGAAGTATTTCTTGTAAAGTTCCTGCTGCTCTTTATCCTCTGAAATAGATGGATGATTAACCTTCTCTACGAGTGGCTGATCCTTTAAGTACTGAACTACCTTGAGTGCATTCTCCACATGACGCTCCACACGAAGCGAAAGTGTCTCAAGTCCCTGAAGGAAGATAAATGAATGAACAGGCGAAATTGTTGCTCCTGTATCACGAAGTAAAATTGCCCTGATATATGTCGCAAATGCTGCCGGTGCGCAATCCTTTGCAAAGCTTACTCCGTGGTATGATACGTTTGGCTCTACAAGCCATGGCCATTTATCATTCTGTGTCCAATCGAATTTACCGCTGTCAATTATAACTCCACCAATTGTTGTTCCGTGTCCACCGATGAACTTTGTTGCTGAGTGAACCACGATATCAGCACCGTACTCAATCGGACGGACAAGATATGGTGTAGCAAAGGTATTATCTACGATAAGTGGGATTCCTGCCTCATGAGCGATATTTGCAATTTTTTCGATATCTACTACCTCTGAGTTTGGATTTCCGAGTGTCTCGATTTCAATAGCTTTTGTGTTCTCTTTGATGGCAGCCTTGATTCCATCATAATCGAATGGATCTACGAATGTAGCCTCAATTCCGTAATCAGGAAGTGTGTGTGCCAAGAGATTGTATGTACCGCCGTAGATATTCTTTGCTGCAACGATATGGTCACCTGCGTGTGCTACTGCCTGGAAAGCATATGTGAGTGCTGCTGCTCCGGAACCAACAGCAAGTGCTGCCACGCCACCCTCGAGTGCTGCAATTCTTCTCTCGAATACATCCTCTGTAGGGTTTGTCAGTCTGCCGTAGATATTTCCTGCATCTCTGAGTCCGAATCTGTCTGCCGCATGCTCACTGTTATGGAACACATATGATGAAGTAAGGTAGATTGGAACTGCTCTCGCATCTGTAACCGGATCAGGTGTTTCCTGTCCTACATGTAACTGTAATGTCTCAAATTTTAAATTTCTGTCTGCATAATGTTTCTTGCTCATATTAATATCCTCCTATTAATGATATGTTAATGTTATTTGTTTTAATTTTAATTCCGGGATGCTGTTCCCTTGAACTAATCATATCATATCATCTTTCTAGGAAAAGTGTTAATACTTATAACTAAGAGCTTGCTATAAATATATTTTATAAGCAATTGTTTTCCAAAACATCAGAAAGCTCTCTCGTAGCTGCACCAACATCCATGTTATTTACAGCATAGTCACATATCTGGCGGTTGCGTTTCTCTGCATCTATCGACAGAATACGAAGTGTCTTTTCTTCTATCGAGTAATCCTGCTCTATGATATCCCGGATTAAAAGCTCCTTATCACGTGCCACATACACTATTACAGTAGGAAAATGGCGCTTCATTGCAATGGCACCGCACATGTCAAGCGGCATCACGACAAAGTGTCCCTTTGCAAGCACCGCCTCTATATCCTCCATTTTGGTGCCATATTGTATTCCGGCGTATCTTGTCTTTTCAAAGAAATCCTGTGCATTGAACTCCTCCTTCGTCAGGTACCTATGCTTATCTCCGGGCTTGGTACAGTATGTTTTCGGATTCTCAAACTGCTCCATGGCGCACAGGCTGTCTGAGAGCGCTGTTTTTCCTGAGCCTGATGGTCCGACAAGCGCCACAACTGACGGATTCTTTATATTTTTATTTCTATATAATGACGCATTTATTATCTGCTCCACGAGATATACAAACTCTGTGATATTATTGACCGATAACAATCCTGTCATTTTTGAATTCCACGGCTTTCGCATGAGCACAGGATATGTGGCCGGTGTCTCAAGCACATTGTGTATGGCGTCATCTAAAATTATATCAAACTGCACGAGATTTTTTTGCATTGCCAAGTATGATATTTTCTGTCGGGAAATCAGGAAATGCCTCCATTATCTGGCTCGCCCTCACTCCCATGAAGCCCGGTGCCACCGCCGTGATAAAATATACCTCTCCGATATCCATGAGCTTTCTTATCATCCGCTTTGTCTCTTCTGTAGGCTTCTGCCTCTCGTAAAGTGTATTATCCCGGTAAAATTCCTTTATGACAGAGGCTCTGCCGGTATTCTCCCAGGAATCTATATCATCCAGCGCAAGAGGTGGGGTGATATTATATTTTTTGTTTGCCATATCTATGGCTATGCTGTTGAATGGGGCTGTCACATCATCCCAGTCAAGTCCTATTTTAGGTCTTATCATGCTTATCCCTTTCTATTTCGTAACTATTTATAACAAAAAGACCTGCAACAACTGCAAGTCTTAACAAGTAGCGAGGGAGAGACTCGAACTCTCAACCTCCCGGGTATGAACCGGACGCTCTAGCCAGTTGAGCCACCTCGCCATATTTGATTGATACCTTTAAAAGGATGGGACCTACAGGGCTCGAACCTGTGACCCTCTGCTTGTAAGGCAGATGCTCTCCCAGCTGAGCTAAGATCCCATGTCGTCAACCGACTTGATTATTATATACAGTCAGCACCTTATTGTCAACAACTTTTTTTTATTTTATTAAAAAAATTTTTAACTATTCAGAAGTCTCTCCACAAGCTTCACGCACTCTGCTGCATCCTTTGAATATCCGTCTGCTCCTATCTCGTCTGCAAAGCTCTGTGTAATGCAGGCTCCACCGATTACAACCTTGCTCTTACAGCCCTTTTCCTTACATATTTCCACTACATCCTTCATGCGCATCATGGTGGTAGTCATAAGAGCTGACAGTCCGATAACTGCCGCGTTCGTCTCAATCGCCTTGTTGACGATATCCTCACAAGGCACATCCTTTCCCATATCAATCACATTGTAGCCATAGTTTTTAAGCATAAGCACGACAAGGTTCTTTCCTATATCATGAATATCGCCCTCCACCGTTGCAATGACAAGAGTCGGCATATCATCACCCGAGTCCTTTTTTTCAAGTAACGGCTCCAGATGCTCTATAGCAAGCTTCATGGTATTTGCACTGCCGATAAGCTGTGGCAGGAAATATTTCTTCTTGGTTAAAAAGCTCTCCCACCTCATTAATAGCCGGAATCAGGCTGTTATTAATAATCTCGTCAGGTTTTGCCCCCATCAGAAAGCATTTTCTTTACTTCATCAATTATACTGCCCTTGTTTCCCTTTAAGACAGCCTGAAATACCGCATCCTTACTGCCCGCTGCGCATGTGCCGTTTGAAGCAGACGCATCATTGTCCGACTTTTTCACAACAACAGTCTCATATTGGGCCTTTTCCTCCGCAAGCCTGCTCATGCGCTCAATGTAAGCAATATCGCTGTCAGGTCTGTCGAGCAGCATATCAGATGCAAATGCCGCATTCATCAAAAGCTCCTGTGATGGATTGGCAATAGCCATGGTGAGTCCCTTGCATATGGCCATTGTAAGAAACGCTGTGTTCACGTACATACGCTCAGGCAGTCCGAAGGATATATTTGAAAGTCCGCATATTGTAGGAAGCTTTTTCTCATCCTTGCAGTACGCAATGGTCTCATAGCACTCGATTGCGGCCTTTGGATTTGCACCAATTGTCGCAACAAGTCCATCCACCACGATATCCTCATGTGCCATTCCAAGCGAAAGCGCCTTGTCATAAATAGTATTTATAATCTGTTTTTTCTCCTCGACATCCTTCGGCAAACCTGCATCCGAAAGCGGTAAAAGTATGAACATTGCTCCGTATTTTGCCGCAAGAGGCAGAAGCTTTTCCATCTTCTCAGTCTCAAGAGAAATGGAATTGATTAGAGCTCTTCCCGGATAAATCTTAAGAGCCTCCTCTATTACCTCCACATAACTTGAATCAATACAAAGTGGACAGTCCACGGTAGATGAAACCTCATATATAACCGATTTCATCATCTCCTTCTCATCGATACCATTCATGCCCATATTGATATCAAGTATTCCCGCACCATTTGTCTCCTGCTCCATAGCCATCTGGCGCACCAGGTCAAGCTTTCCCTCACGAAGCTGTGCCTGCAGCTTTTTCTTGCCTGTAGGGTTGATTCTCTCTCCGACAACGGTAAAGTTGCCATCTAAGTCAATCTCTACATTCTTTCGTTCAGACGCAAGTACTCTTCTATGATGCTCAAGCGGCTTATGAACAGGCATTGACTTTACGGCCTCTGTGAGAGCACGTATATGCTCCGGTGTGGTGCCACAGCAGCCTCCGACAATGGATGCCCCCGCCTCCACAAGCCCTCTCATCGCATCGGCAAACATATCCGGAGTCATCTTGTATACAGTTTTACCATCCTCAAGCTCCGGAAGCCCTGCATTTGGCTTGGCAATAAGAGGCACTGTAGAGTACTCTGCCATTTTTTCAACCAGCGCTATCATCTCAGCAGGTCCCGTCGAGCAGTTCACACCGATAGCATCCACTCCAAGTGACTGCAGCACAACAACTGCTGTCTCAGGCGGTGTACCAAAAAGAGTCCTGCCATCCTCGTTGTAGGTGAGTGTCACCATAATAGGCAGGTCGCTTACCTCTTTTATAGCAAGCACTGCCGCTCTGCACTCCTGAAGACTCATCATTGTCTCAACCACAAAAACATCTGCGCCTGCCTCATCAAGAATCCTCGCCTGCTCCTTGTACACCTCCAAAAGCTCCTCGAACATCAGATCCCCGAGTGGAAAAAGCTGTCTGCCTGTCATCGTCATATCTGCAGCTACAAGTGCCCTATCCCCGACAGCCTGCTTTGACAGGCCAACAAGCGTGGTGTTTATCTCGTTAATTTTCTCCTGTAAACCATATTCTAAAAGCTTAATCCTGTTTCCTGTAAATGTAGGTGCATAAACAATATTCGTGCCGTTATCGACATAAGCCTTCTGCAAATCAAGAATCACCTGCGGATGCTCCATCACCCATTCCTCCGGACACACACCTACAGGCATGCCCGCTGCCATCAGGTTTGTACCGGTCGCTCCATCCAGGATAACTATGTTTTCTCTGATATATTTTCTGAATTCTTCTCTTGTCATTTCGTTTCCTTTTCTGTTTCAGCTGTTATTCACTCCACAGTGTAAAGTATTTCAAAGCAAAAGCTATGTGCTCTTCATCCTTGAAATTTGTGAAAATTTATATTATCATTGTAACCGATTTTAAAACACAAAAATCAATAGTCTATTCACCATAATATACTAAAACACTATATTTTTCAAACAAAAGAAAGGATTTCTTATGAAACTTATTGCTTTAGATCTTGACGGAACACTTTTCAACAACAAAAGTCAGATATCCAAGGAAAATATAAAAGCTATAAAAGAGGCAACTGCTGCCGGGATAAATGTGGTCATCTCCACCGGCCGTCCATTCGGAGGGCTGCCGTTTGAGGCAATTAAGGACACCGGCATCCGCTACGCTATCACTGCAAACGGAAGTGCAATCTACGAAATTGACACCCAAAAATGTCTTTACGAAAACTGCCTTTCTGATGAGACAGCGTTTTCAATAATTGATTACCTGATGACAAAGCGCGTTCATATGGATGCCTTCATAAACGGCTGTGGCTATTCTCCATACAAGTGTCTCGAGGATGCAAAGGATCTCAAAATGCCTCCTTCTATTAAGGAATACATCATGACAACCAGAAAACGTGTAAACGATATCACTGAAATGATGCGCGAAAACAATTACCATATGCAGAAAATGACCATCAATTTCCCAAAGGATGTAAATGATAACTACTACTGCCGCGACGAAGTATTTGAGCATCTGAAAAAAATCCCTGAAATCACGCTCGTAAGCGGTGGCTACGGTAATCTGGAATTCACAAAAGCAGGCGTTGACAAAGGTGTGGCACTTCATAGGCTGGCTCAAATCCTGAATATAGCAGCTGATGAGACAATGGCTGTCGGTGACACCGAAAACGACATGGCTATCGTAAAAGCCGCACACATCGGCGTGGCCATGGGAAATGCAACCGATGAGCTTAAGGCACAGGCTGATTACGTCACCGACACAAACGAAAATGACGGCGTAGCCAAGGCTATCCGCCACTTTATGGATTAATCTCACAAATTTAATATAACGATACCGGTCATATAAGAGTATAATAATTGTTTAGCGCAAAATAGCTGTTTAACACACAATAAATAATCATCTGTCATATATATCCAAAGAAGCACATATACTTCTAAGACAACATATGACAGGTGATTTTTTGATTGTAAAAAAAATATTTATCCAATCCACTTGTGACCGGAACTATTTTCCTGACACTTGCCGGTACAACCAGTCGGTTTATGGGTTTTTTCTTTCGCATATTTCTTAATAACGTCATGGGCTCAACAGGTCTTGGACTCTATCAGCTTGTGATTCCACTCATGTCCGTATGCATGTCACTCTGCTGCAACGGCTTTCAGACCGCTACATCAAAGCTTGTTGCCGAAAAGCCTCAAAACAGGCAGATTATACTCATTTGCGCAATAATTATGTCAGCCACCACTGCTCTTTTACTCACAATTATTATGCATTCCAATGCCAACTACATAAGCCTTTGTATTTTAAGTGAGCCACGCTGTACAGAGCTTGTCAAGGCGCTGTCCTTTTCAATTCTGCCCGCTGCTATCCATTCCTGCATAAACGGATACTATTATGGATTGAAAAAAGCAGCCATCCCCGCTGCCACACAATTAATTGAGCAGACCGCGCGCATTGGCACCTGCTATCTGATATACGCAATACTATCTGACGGTGGCAGCTGCTTTAAGCCTGTATACTCTATATACGGCATCGTGGCAGGCGAAGCGAGTGCAACCGTCTTTTCCGTTATCACAATAAAAAAAGATTTCTCATACTTTAAAATATCCGTCAAGAGCCTGAAAACAACAGCCTATGGACTGGCTGCGCTTTTCATTCCTTTATCACTAAACTACATATTGGCAAGCTTTTCATCCTCCGCCGAAAATGTGCTTATCCCGAGAACTCTTAAGCTCTACGGACTATCACCGGCATTGGCCCTTGACATATTTGGAACCATTTCCGGTCTCACCCTTCCCGTGCTTTTATTTCCCGGTGTACTTTGCAGCTGTGCCTGCGTGATGCTTCTGCCATCTGTTTCTGAAGCGAATGCCGCCGGAAAGGATGCAAAAATCACTAAAACCATAAACTCCTGTGCCTTATTCGGACTATGCTTTGGTCTTATCTTTACATGCATATTCTATCTGCTGTCGGATTTTATAGGGGATTTTCTTTTTTCATCCAAGCTTTGTGGATATTTTCTTAGAAGACTGTGTTTTCTGTGCCCACTGATGCACATAAGCGGAATGCTCTGCAGCATACTGCATGGTCTGGGTAAAGCAAAGCAGGTGCTCTTTGTCAATCTGCTTACCTGTGCGATAAGAATTCTGATGATTATGCTTCTCGTACCCCACTATGGGATAGATGCATATCTGTGGGCTATGCTTGTGTCGCATGTGTTTATGACACTTGCTGTCGGGATTCTCACCTGCCACACAGCACACAAATAAAAAAAGGCCTGCACATACTCCAGGCATACCGGAATATGTGCAGACTCATAAAATTACAGATTATACACGTGAAAGGTACTCACCTGTTCTTGTATCAATCTTGATAACATCATCTGTCTCAACAAAAAGTGGTACATAAACTGTAGCACCTGTCTCAACTGTAGCAGGCTTTGTAGCACCTGTTGCTGTATCACCCTTGAAGCCAGGCTCTGTCTCTGTAACAGTAAGCTCAACGAAAAGTGGTGGCTCAACTGCAAATACATTGCCCTTGTGTGAACAAACCTTACACATCTCGTTCTCTTTTACAAACTTGAGAGCATCGCCAACCTCATCCTTTGGTAAGTCAATCTGGTCATATGTCTCAACATCCATGAAATGATAGAAATCATCATCTGCATAAAGATACTGCATATCCTTACGATCAATGTGTGCTGTAGGGCATTTCTCTGTTGGACGGAATGTCTTCTCAACAACACCACCACTGATGATATTCTTTAATTTTGTACGTACAAATGCTGCACCTTTTCCTGGTTTAACATGCTGAAATTCGATAATCTGATAGATGTTTCCCTCGAACTCGATAGTAACACCGTTTCTGAAATCTCCTGCTGAAATCATTAGTTACTTCCTCCTTAAATCGTGCGAGCCTAAGCTCTCTCATTCGTCCATTTTACAATAAAAAACAATACATTTCAAGTATTTATTTTCTATTGCATGAATTTGTATTGGTTTTATATTAGTTTCTAGCCTCGATATCTGATATCATAGCCACTCTCTTGGCGTGTCTGCCGCCCTCAAACTCGGCTGTCAGATATGCCTTTACGATATCCTTTGCAAGCTCAACACCTACAATCCTCTCACCAAAGGCTATGATATTGGCATTATTGTGCTGTTTTACAAGGCGTGCTGTGGCTGTGTCTGAGCAAACTGCCGCACGGATTCCGTTGACCTTGTTGGCTGCTATTGAGATACCTACACCTGTACCGCATATCAGTATTCCGCAGTCAAACTCGCCTGACGCCACTGCATTAGCCACCTTCTCACCATACTCCGGGTAATTGCAGCTCTCACTTGAATCTGTGCCGAAGTTGGTCACCTCGTGACCCATGCTCTCAACGTACTCCATTATTGTCTTTTTAAGCTCAACTGCTGCGTGATCGTTTCCGATTGCAATCTTCATAATATATATGCCTCCAAATTTTAAATTATTAGTTAAAATTATTTATTTACTTTCTTTAAATGCCTCTTGTAGCATGCAATTACAGGCTTTTCAATAAAGCGCTTAAGCACAATCTGTATCTCCTCATGTGGGTCAATAGGTGCTACAAGTATTGATCTGATGCCCGTAAGATTAGCTCCGATGATATCTGTAAATATCTGATCTCCCACAAAAAGAGTGTTTTTCGTATCTGTGCCAAGCCTCTCCATCGCAGCACGATAGCCGGACGGCTTTGGCTTTCCTGCCTTGTAGATATACTTTATCCCAACCTGCTTAGCAAAGCTCTTCACACGCGGCTCTTTGTTGTTTGAGAGCACAAGGCACGAAAAACCAAGCTCCTTAAGGTGCTTAAACAAAGCAATCGCCCGCTCATCAGCAGGCGAACCATGAGTCACAAGGGTGTTGTCGATATCAAAAATGACCCCCCTGTAGCCATCCTTATATAATTTATCAAAATCTATGCTGTATGTCGAGTCAATGTACTCTCCCGGGTATAAAAAACTCATAGTATAAAATTCTCTGTCTCCCTGTTAATCTGTTCATTCAAGGCTGCCTGCTGCATAAACACTATTTGGTGTCAAGCATCTTTTTAAGCTCTGTCATAAATGTGTTGACGTCCTTAAACTCTCTGTAAACTGACGCAAACCTCACATATGCTACCGCATCAAGCTCCTTTAATTTGTCCATAATCAGCTCTCCGATGAGTGATGTAGAGATTTCCTTTTCCTCTCTGGCAAAGATTTCTATCTCGACCTCATCTACAAGCTTTGAGATTGTATCTGCTGAAATCGGTCTCTTGTGACATGCAAGAAGCACGCCCTTTTCAATCTTGGAGCGGTCATACTGCTCTCTGTTGTTATCCTTTTTTATAACGATGAGCGGGATTGTCTCCACCTTCTCATATGTAGTGAAACGCTTGCCGCAATCATCGCACAGCCTTCTGCGCCTGATAGAGCTGTTGTCATCAGCCGGTCTTGAGTCTATTACCCTTGTGTTGTCACTACTGCAAAATGGACACTTCATGCTGTACCCTCCGTAGGTATCATATAGTATGAAGAAGCAAAATATCTTTGTTTCTCATTATAATACTTCAAAATCATCATCTGTATTTAAAAAGACCTATACATATTTTAGTATATCTATACTAATTTTCATTGTCAATATGTTTTGTACTGATTTTGACTTTTTCAGCATCTTTTTTGTTTTCAATGTCACTGAATAGTTTCCTTTTATACTATCATAACAGCTTACGCCGCATATCAGACTCACATATATTCACCAATATTATGTCGGGTCCAATTTTCACAATTTTAACCCATGGAATACAATATTCGTAATCCCTGCAAAATATTCCCATATATTTTCCCGGTCCCGGCACGATAATCGCACAGATTTTGCCACAGACCGGGTCAAACTCAAGGTCACGCACATGCCCGATGTATCTGCCCTCTTCCACACTCACAACCTCTTTTTCGCATAAATCCAGAAAACGCATAAAACAGACCTCCCTTGGTCTATCTTATGCGTATCTTTTTGATTTTGTGCTTATAAAAGCGTTTTATTCATAAAATTATACATTAAATCTGAAAAGAATTACATCTCCGTCCTTAACAACGTACTCTTTTCCTTCCATGCCTACGATGCCCTTTTCTCTTGCGGCTGCAAGGCTTCCATTGTCGAGAAGATCCTGATAGTTGACTACCTCCGCCTTGATGAAGCCACGCTCGAAATCAGTATGTATCTTGCCGGCTGCCTGTGGTGCCTTTGTACCTTTCTTTATAGTCCATGCACGGCACTCATCCTCTCCTGCTGTGAGGAAGGAAATAAGTCCGAGAAGTGAATAACTGGCTGCTACAAGCTTATCGAGACCGCTTGACTCAACACCTAAATCCTCAAGGTACTCCTTCTTTTCGTCCTCATCGAGATCTGCAAGCTCCTGCTCAATCTGTGCACAGATAACAAATACCTCTGCGCCCTCTTCCTTTGCCATTTCTCTTACCTTTGCAACATGCGGATTGCTTGCGCCGTCATCTGCGAGGTCGTCCTCTGATACGTTTGCTGCGTAGATGGTAGGCTTTGCTGTAAGGAGATTATATCCCTTGAACCAAAGCTGTGCATCCTCATCATCAGGCACTTCAAAGGTTCTGGCCATCTTTCCGTCCTCAAGATGAGCCTTTACTGCCTCAACAAGCTCAAGCTCCTTTGCAAGTGTCTTGTCCATTCTTGCCTGCTTTGCAATCTTTGCAATTCGCCTGTCAAGAATCTCAACATCCGAGAAAATAAGCTCAAGATTGATTGTCTCGATATCTCTTGCAGGATCTACAGAGCCATCTACATGGATAATGTTTGTATCCTCAAAGCAGCGCACTACGTGTACGATTGCATCTACCTCACGGATATTTGCAAGGAACTGGTTTCCAAGTCCCTCACCCTTACTGGCTCCCTTCACAAGACCTGCGATATCAACAAATTCGATTGTTGCAGGTGTAACCTTCTTTGTGTGATAGAGCTCTCCGAGCTTTACGATTCTCTCGTCAGGCACTGAAACAATACCTACGTTTGGGTCGATTGTGGCAAAAGGATAGTTTGCTGAAAGCGCTCCTGCCTTTGTGAGTGAGTTGAATAATGTAGACTTTCCGACGTTCGGAAGTCCGACGATGCCGAGTTTCATGGTATATATATCTCCTTTAAATTGATTTCATATGTATTTTGTGTATCGGATGTTTGTTGATACAACTATGTAGTGTACCACATTGCAAGAGATTTGTACATAACCTAATGTGCAGGAAGGTTTTCACATTTTATTATTCACTTACCATCTCATCACACTTAATCTGCTCGATATGTATGGCAAGGTAGCCTGTCTCATTGTCCAAAAACTCATGATTTAAGTCCTTTCCAAGCTCCTTACATATATCACCTGCCAGTGCGAATGACTCCGGATAATTTTTCTCGATAAACTGATTGAGATCAACCTTTAAATTTTTCTCCGGTCGCGGCTCTTGATACCATGTGGCGGATATGGTTCATGAGGCGGTTGTAGGCCATAGTAGTGACATCTATGTGCTTTCCAATCTTTTCCTCTATAAATGTGGCGCATTTTCGAACTGCTGCCGCCATCTCCATGGCATCCGATACCTTTGAATTGTTTAAGGATGTATGAATATGAAGAGTAATGTAGCCGATCTCATCATCAATTATATCAATTTGTTTTTTATCCTTTAGTATATGGCGTATATTCTCAGCTATCTTGTACTCCCTATAAAACATCACACGGATGTCATCGTTTAAAGGATTGCTGATCTGTTCTTTGTTTTCCATACGCTTTACAGCAAATGCTATATGATCTGCCATAGGAAACAATATGCTTCTGTCTATATGACCAAACTCATGCTCTGCATTATCGAGCAGTGTGTTTGCAATCTCAAGATACTCCGGCTCTATGGATTTTACTATGTCCTTTGCCGGACCTCTGTCCCTTGTCTGGGTCAGCTCATACAGTGAATCCTCTTCCGTTGGCTCGACAGACTGTGTAATTTTCTTTCCAAAACCCACACCCTTTCCGACTATAAGATATTCTCTTGCGCTCTTGTCCTTTACCGCAAGCACTGTATTGTGATTTAAGACCTTTGTGATTCTGTACATATCATTCCCCTGACATTTATTAATGTACTCCTGATAATTTATACGAACTATTTATTATTAACATAACCGGACAATTCAATTATCATAAAGTATGAATTACTTCTCGTAGGTGTCAACTGCGTAGAGAGGCTCTCCTGCCTTAATCGGTCCGTCTGTGATGAGGCGGATTTTCTGATTATCTTTTAGCTCTGTGCAGATGACAGGAGTTGTAACTGATGGTGCGTTAGCCTTTAAGTAGTCAAGGTCAAGCTTCATGAGCACGTCGCCTTATTAACATGGCATCCTGCCTCAACCTGTACGTCAAAGCCTTTACCCTCGAGCTTTACTGTATCAATTCCTACATGGATTATCATACCAATTCCTGAGTCGGTTGTAAATCCCAAAGCATGCTTTGTATCAAAAACGAATAAAACCGTTCCATCCTCAGGTGCTACAACTACCCCCTCCTCAGGTGTGACTACTGCTCCGTCACCCATCATTTTGCCGGCGAAGGCCTCGTCCGGCGCTGTTGAGAGGTCTGCTGCTATTCCTGTCATAGGACTTGAGATGATGACTGTGCTTGTCGGCTCTTTTACGTCGCCGGCTTCCTTTTCTGCTTTCACATCAGTATTCCTGTGCTTTATCTGAAGCTGCATTTTCGTTCTTTGCTTCATCTTCGCCTGCTGTATTATTTCTACTGCATCATCCTCGAAATGCTCCTCTGTCACGCTCGCAAGATAATCCTCCAGATCTGATTTTATCACTGTTACTCTTGGTCCATAGATAATCTGTACGCCCTGTCCCTTGTGCACGACTCCTGATGCTCCTGTTGATTTAAGAAGCGCATCGTTTACCTTGTCAGGGTCAATTACTGTGATACGAAGCCTTGTTGCACAGCAGTCCACATCTGAGATATTGGCTTTGCCGCCGAGACCTCGTGATATAGTCTGCGAGAGCTCGTCTACAGCCGCTTTGTCGTCAGAAGTTTGTCCATCCTTGGCAGCTTTTCTTTCATTTACATCTGCCTTGGTGTAGAGCTTTGTCTCTGTATCGTCATCCTCACGGCCCGGAGTCTTGAAATCAAACTTCTTTATAAGGAAGCTGAAAATAAAGTAATACAGTAAGAAATATACTATTCCCACCGGAATCACGAGCAGCCAGCTTGTCTTTTCATTTCCCTGCAATATACCAAACAGGAAGAAATCAAGTAATCCTCCTGAGAAAGTAAGTCCTACAGCGATGTTTAAAATATGTGCTATCATGTATGCGCTTCCTGCGAGCACTACCTGTACTGCAAAGAGAGCCGGTGCTACGAAAAGGAATGAGAACTCAAGAGGCTCTGTGATTCCTGTAAACATACATGCAAGTGTTGCAGAAAGTAAAAGGCTTCCTGCCTGTTTTTTCTTTTCCGGCTTTGCACATTTATACATTGCAAGTGCTGCTCCCGGAAGACCAAAAATCATGAAAATGAACTCTCCCGAAAAATATCTTGTGGCATCGGCACTGAAATGTGCGATGTTTGCAGAGTCAGCAAGCTGTGCGAAGAAGATGTTCTGTCCACCCTCAACCATATGTCCAGCAACCTCCATCGTTCCACCGACTGCTGTCTGCCAGAACGGCATGTAAAATACATGGTGCAGTCCGAATGGAATAAGAGCTCTCTTTATAATACCAAAGAGAAGTGTTCCGAAATATCCTGTTCCTGTCACCACTCCGCCGAGTGCATAGATTCCGTTCTGCACAGTAGGCCAGATAAAATACATTAGGATTCCTACAAACAGATATGCCACGGTTGAGATGATAGGCACAAATCTTGTTCCACCGAAAAATGACAATGCATTCGGCAGCTCAATCTTGTAGAAACGGTTGTGCAGTGCTGCCACTCCCAGTCCTACAATAATTCCGCCAAACACACCCATCTGCAGCGACTGGATACCGCATACTGATGTGATGGTTCCATCAAGTACATCCTTTGCAATGCTTCCGTCTGCAAGGATTTTTCCGGAAATCTTGAGCATCGCATTGATTGATACATTCATAACAAAGTATGCTATGACTGCTGAAAGTGCTGACACCTCTTTTTCCTTCTTTGCCATTCCGATTGCTACTCCGACCGCAAAAATGAGCGGAAGGTTATCGAATATGGCACTTCCGACCGCATTCATGATTACAAGAAGTGCATGGAGTATAGTCTTATCTCCGAGCAGCCACTGTAAACCATAGGTCTCAATTGTTGTGGTGTTGGTGAATGAGCTTCCGAGTCCTAAAAGCAAGCCTGCTACCGGAAGGATTGCGATTGGAAGCATGAAGCTTCGTCCTACTCTCTGCAGGACACCAAAAATTTTGTCTTTCATGAGCTTTTCCTCCTATAAATGCAGGGTATGTACCGATTTGCACCTATCATTCATTTTTTGCTCCAGCGACAAAAAGGAGGCACTTATCATACACTAACCCTGTTAAAGTTATGTACGACAAATGCCTCCCTAAAAGTAACACGTCTGCTTAAGTTTATATCACAGAAGCCTTATTATTTCAACACAATTTTTCCTTACGAGTTTATTTTTGTTAATCATGCTGTTTTTATACATGTTTTTTTGTGAATTATGTCTAATGTCTTTTTTCTCCAGACGCCTCCATGTTTCCATCACCATAAAGCATTCTTCACCTGTGATACCCTCTGATGAATACACAGCCTTTTGTATGATGCGCATGTACTCGTCCCAGTGGATTCCGCAATAATCCGGTCCGCAGTATTTTTCCTTAAGGTTAGCCAGATAAAGCTCATCTGTCCTGTTTTTTGAAGGATGTCCCAGTCCTTTGTAGATGCGGTTGTTTATCATTATTGCTGCCCTGCTGTAACGGCCTTTTTTCACCCTTTTTGCAAGTCTTGCTTCCCACAAAATATTTCTTCGCCTTTTGATATAAACTATGACGGCTGTAAGTGCAGTCAGAAAAATCACACAGAGTGAGGTTTTTAAAATCACCGGTGGTATATGAAGTCTCGTTTTTGAGTTCTGAGCATCTGTACGTTTATCCGCACCTGACTGTGAACCATAAGCATTCTCACTTCCATCACCTGGCTCATATTGGTTTGAGGCACTGTTTGCTGTAGTATCGTTTGCTGTGCCATCATTTTTTACATCTGTATCTTCATTTTCTGCATCTTGATCTGCTGCATCTTCATATGCATTATCTTCATTTACCGCAGTATCATTCATATGCTCACTATCATTATAAGCAGCACCGGTGTTTGTTTTCTTTCCGTTGACACCAATATAGTCAAACGGATTCTCACCTGTCACATACTCAAAATATCCCGGTGTCATCTCCACCGGAATCCATCCGAAATCATCCAGATATATTTCAACCCAGGCATGCGACTGCGAATCCTTCACCTCACATATATCCTCATCATTTTCACCGGATTTGAAGCTGTCCTCCTTTGCACAGTATCCGCTTACATAACGGCATGGAACGCCCATCTGTCTGAGTATCATCGTGCCAGCCGATGCAAAATGCACACAAAAGCCCTGTCTGCTATTTGAGAGGAAATTTTCAACTACATCCTTACCGCCTGTGGAAGGAGGATTTTTGCTGTACTTAAAAGCCTTCGATGTCAGAAACTGCTGCACCAGCTGTGCTGCAGCAATCCTGTTGGCATCATTTTCTCTTATATAGCCTGTGTACATCATATTGCTTGTGAGCTGTCCTGTCCTAAGAAGCAGCTTCGCATCTTTTGCAACAATTCCGTCACCGCCCTGCTTTTCAGTATAGTTTTCCATTACATAATCATTGTATGCCACATAGAAATCATTGTTGACCTCAAGAGGCTGCTCCGGCTCAAGGATAGACATTTCCAGACTACCATCGAAAAAGCCTGGACACGCCGACACCTCGACAGTCTTTGTTCCTTTATCCTTTGTGATAAAAAAGTCTTCGTCAAATCTATATCGCCCTTGGCATCTATACTGTACGGGTCGATACAGTACGGCAAATAGGTGTATTTGGTGGAAGCTTCTTCATCGTGATTGTATACTTTTCGGTAGCCGGATTGGTCTCATCATCATAATAACCATCAAGCAGCGTGGCTAATCCGATTGTAGTCTGCCAGGCTGTCATCCTTGAAGCATCATGATACTCTTTTTCCATCCCGGAAAAATCAGACTTTTTAATCCATCTGCCATTCTCATAGGTATCACCGTAGAAGCTTCTCAGGTAAATATTAGAAGGCGCTCCTGACTTTGCTTCTACCGTCATCACCGTCTTTCCGCTGTAGCTTGGGTAGTGATTACTAACCGAGCCATCCTGCAAATCAATTCCCAAGCTGAAGAATGATTTTACGCTGCCCTCCAAATCTTTTTGAAAGGCAAGCATCTGCGGCTTTTTATCGGCAAGTGTATCAGCAAGAGGTTTAAACGAAAATACACATATAAAAAGTATTGCTGACACTGCCGCCATATATAAAAACGCCTGTGCTATCCTAAAAACATCATTGCCATGTTCACTGCCATTTACATCATATCCTGCCACTGTGCGTGCGTTGCCATCTGCGATAAGACACCAGAGTGTACACAGCGTGAGCATAACAACCTCGCTGACACTTGGGCTTTTGCCTATGCACAGCTGTACCGCAAGCAGAAGCGTTGGAAATAATGTGAGCATGCGTCTTCTTTTAATTTGAACCGCCAGTGTCACCAGCAAAAGCATAACTATAAACGATACAAAGCCAACAAATGCCCCCGCAAAGGCTTTATCTCCCTTTGGACAGACAAATGAAGTGCCATAGTACACATTTATCAACTCAAGATACCTGCCCTTTACATACAAAAAGCCGTCTTTTATATGCTCTGCTGCCTGCCAGTTTGCAATAAACACTCCAAGCAAAAATACAAGCAGTAGCCCCGTATTTATCGCATGGCGCACCCATTTTCTTGTGTCAAGCAATGTAAGCCTGTTTATAAAGCCGCTTATCACCGAAAAAATAAACAGCCACACATACACATAATATGGGCATCTCACATGTGAAACGGTCGTATTCACAACAGACACTGCACACACCGTAAGAAGTACTGCTGCAGCTGCATTGGCAAGTTCAGTAAGCAGGACGCCAAACACTGTAAATGCATTATTATAATCAGGCTTTATCTCATTTGTGTCAGATCTCTGCCATCTGCTTTTCCTAAATGACAATCTCATTTTTTTCATCCGCTCTGCCAACTATCTCCTCTCCCCTTTTTATCTGAAGTCTTCCGTCCACGCTAAGCAGACACACAAGCTTTTCTGCCCGGTACTTTTCCTCATACAAAAAAAGCGCATCATTCTTTGTATCCGGCTTTATTTTAAGAAAACTGTTCAAAAATATGTAAAAGCCCTCCTCGTCATCCACTCTGGCTCTCACAATATCGTTTATTGAGGTATCATACCATGCCACATAATGAGAGCATTTTTGATCCATAAGCGAAAAAGAAAGTGAGACAAGAAGCTTCATAAAAGCATCCGCCTGTCTGCCTTTCTTTATTCCCCTTAAATCTGCTACTATGGCCACCGCACATGCCTTTGGCAGGCTGTTCTCCTTTACCATCAGCTCATCAGTCCTTGCAGAAAGCTTCCAGTGCACACTCTGCAGCCTGTCACCGTTTTGAAACTCTCTGACATCAAACAGCTCCGACGGATCATATCCCGGTCTTAAATCATCATATATATCAGAATCCCCAAAGAAATTTCTTACTCTGTCCGTTATCCTCACAGGAATCTCATCAATCTGCGGCATCACCTCAACATTTGCATATTTTTTAACTCTTTTCGTGACATAAAAAAGCCTCGAAAAATCATATAGCTTTATCCTTACAAGCTCAAATTCATAATTGCCGCACAGGTTTACGCTGTACAAAAAATCACTGCCTCCTGACAGCCATTTTGTACTTTTTTCGCCGGATAAATTATTTTTCACCGTTACACGGTATTTTACACCATCGAAGCCTGCCTCCTTCAGCCGGCAGGAAAGACTCACCCTGATGCTCTCGCCCTGTGTGGCGATAGCTATCGGAATGTTTATAGCTGCCACTGCCCGGTGCGCCTTTACAAGCAATGCTATAAATGTCAGCACCATAAACACACACATAAAGCAGCCAAGCAGTGCCAGCGCAGCATTACCGTATATCATCGACATATAAAAAACTATTGCCGCAGTAATTATTCCTATCAAAAAACTAATCACGATTACCTGCCTTTTTCACATAAGTTGTCGGCTGTTTAACAGCCTTTAGTATCTCATCTATCACTGAAAGCTCTGATACATGTGATACTCTCGCCTTGGTATTTAGCACGATTCTGTGCTTTGTCACATCCGCAAATACAGAAACCACATCAGATGGTATGACATAGCTTCGCCCACTCAGATACGCATATGCCTTTGCCATCCTAACACACGCAATCGTACCTCGCGGACTCACTCCAAGCTCAATATACGGACTTGTCCTTGTCGCATCAACCAGATCCACAATGTACGAATAAATGCTGTCATGTATAAACACCTGCTCAACCTCTCCCTGCATCTCAACAAGTCCCTGTGCATTCATAACAGGCTTTATCGTATACTCATCAGCCTTCACACTTTTGCCCTTTGCGATATCCACCTCTGCATCATGTGAAGGATATCCCATGCTCATACATATCATAAACCTGTCAAGCTGTGACTCCGGCAACAGCTGTGTACCGGCGCTGCCCTTTGGATTTTGAGTGGCCATCACTATAAACGGCTCCGGGACCTTCCTGCTTATTCCATCCACAGTGACATTTCCCTCCTCCATAACCTCCAATAGCGCAGACTGTGTTTTGGGACTTGTTCTGTTAATCTCATCTGCCAGAAACAGATTACACATCACAGCGCCCTCGTGGTACACAAACTCTCCGGTCTGCTTCTGATACATAGAAAAGCCAAGTATATCAGCAGGCAGCACATCCGGAGTGAACTGTACTCTGTGATTCACAAGCGCCATAGCCCTTGAAAAAGCTACTGCAAGCGTAGTCTTTCCCACTCCCGGCACATCCTCAAGCAGTATATGTCCACCTGCCCAAAAAGGCAGCAAATGCCTTGATGATACAATCATCCTTGCCCTTTACTGCCCTTTTTTACTTCGTCTATCACTAACTGTGCATTATTCATTTGTCTTATCCCCCGGTTAATCATTTTAAACTGCCGATGATCATCTTCATCATCTTATTCATAAATAGCTATATATATTTTACATATTTAGTATCAATATTTCAACTTTTATCCCTTAAATTAAACAATTCTTAAACCGTATTAATCATCTCTGCTGCTACACTGTTCCGGTGATGACAAGTGTGCTCTCACCCGGTGTGACAACCCACGCTCCGGTTGTGCTATCCTGCGTGTAGGTTGCAGCCGGAACAGTGATTGCACCTGCCGTGCTCGAAAATGTGCCAGTCGCCTCATTGTAAGTGTAATCTGTAGCTGCAGTCCAGGCTGTGCCGTTTAATGCGGCTGTAAGATTGTTCAAAACCGGAGCAAATGTGTCTGTTATAACCACGCCTGTGGTATTGGTTGCCGCAACGCTACCGTAGTTTTGAATCCTGAAGGTATAGGTCAATGTACCGTTTTCCGTCACAGGAACAGGGCTTACTGACTTAGTAATTGCAAGATTTGGTGCAGCCTCGGCATTTACTGTCTCTGCTGCTGTGACCGGAGTGATTCCTGTGCCGCTTACTGTAGCGGTGTTTGTGACAGATGCCTCTGTGCCAAGAGGAGCATACTCATTTAACGCTGCCTCATAGATGACAGTTGCATTGCCACCTGCCGGTACACTTATGCCTGTGATGCTAAGAGGCGGTCCCTGGGTTACTGCAGGCGCTGCCTGGAGTGTGCCGTTTGTATAGTATTTTGCGGTGTTATTCACATAGGTTAATGGTACAAGAGTGTTGGTGTTAAAGGTATAAGCACCTAGATTGTCAGAAAGTGTCAGACCGTTTATCGCGGTATTTCCGGAGTTTACGATACTCACCACATAGGTTATTGTATCGTTTTGATTGTAGGTGTTTTTGACTGCTGTTTTCGTAGCAGAAAGCACCTCCAGTATTTCTCCGACTGCTATATTTGAATTGGCTACATTGTTGCCATAACGAAGCTGTGCCTGATTAGTAAATCGTGCCATATATTTTCCATCCTTTCATATATTCAGGTATGGTTTAATATATGACACAAATCTACAAATGCCACAGATTATTTACTGTCCTGTTTATTTTTCTCCACATCAGCCTTTTTGATAAGCTCCAGAAGCTTTTCAAGCTCCTCCTCATCCACGCCGGTGTAGCCTGAAAGCTCACTAAGGCTCGGCTCAAAACCCTTATCGGATTTTAGTTTCTCCACTGCACGGTTTACTAATGAAACTTTTCCTACAACAGTATTCTCGCTCTCATCCTCACCGGTCTGCTCCCTGATACACTCTTTCATAGACTCCTCTATGGCATCCAGAAGCTCTTTTTCCACATCTATCTCATCCCCGCAGCCGCAGAGCTCAGTAAGGCACATGAAAAGTCCCATGTTTCCCTCCTGTACTACGTCCTCAAAGCCCTCTGATGTAACGGCAAGCTTCTTTGCCATGGCAAGCACACTTTTGAGCCAGAAATTTGATATAGTGTGTATCACACTCTCATCACCTGCGAGCAGCTTTTTGTACATATCATCCTGCTCGGCCTTTGTGTAATCAGGTATCTCTTCAAGCTCCTCAAGATACATCCTAAACATAGGTGAATCCGGGATAAGGCTATCCTCATCTATGTCAGGCTCAGCTTCATTATCCTGCTTGGCCTTATTATTCTTTCCACCTGCTATGGCATCCATCGAATCTCCTTCTGAGTATATTACATTGTTTAATGCAGCATTTTCAGACGATTCATCCCCATGTAATTCGTCCTGTGATTCATCCTCATAATCACCTGCACTCTCATTCTCCTGCTCATGTGGTGTGATGAGAAATTCAAATACCATATCCTCCTGCGCCTTATTAAGCTCCATATCCTTAAAATAAGACATGATTTCATCTCTGCCAATAGGCTCCGCTGATGTCCTGATAATCTCGGCCACGCTCTGCACTGTCTCTATAAAGGTATTCTGATCTAACATATTTTACACTCTCCTGTCTGATTTCCAAAAAATACGTAACTATATCAATCCCTGGATAAAAATAAACAAAATTAAAAGCGGCAGTATGAACTGAAAATACGGCTTAAGCTTCCTTGAAATCTTAAGTCCTGATCCTGTATTTGCCTCATCTATATACTTATCAAAGCCCCAGCCCCACTTTGTCACACAAAAAAGCAGATAAACCAGTGAGCCAATCGGGAGAAGCAGATTGCTTACCATAAAGTCCTCGCTGTCAAGCACATCCCTGCCTCCTATGAGGTGCAGATTGCTCCACACATTGTATCCAAGTACACACGGCATACTTGCAATAAGTATTATCACACCATTTATTAGCGCAGCCTTGTTTCTGGACCAGCCAAACATATCAATGGCAAACGACATGATATTCTCAAATACCGCTATGACTGTTGAAAAGCTGGCAAATGTCATAAACATGAAGAAAAGACAGCCCCATATGCGGCCTCCCTGCATATTTACAAATACATTTGGCAAAGTGATAAAGATAAGGCTTGGTCCTGCGTCTACCTCCACCCCATAGCTGAAGCAAGCCGGGAAAATGATAAGGCCTGACATTATAGCTACAAATGTATCAAGAGCACATATTTTGGCACCCTCACCTGCAAGAGTGCAGTCCTTTCCCATATAGCTGCCGAATATCTCCATTGCGGCCACACCCAGACTCAGCGTAAAAAACGCCTGATTCATGGCTGCTGTTATTACATTCTTTATTCCAATTTCAGAGACCGCATCCAGATTTGGAACAAGATAGAATTTCACTCCTTCCAAAGCCCCTGAAAGTGTGATACTGTGCACCGCAAGGACAATGATAAGCAAGAGCAGAGCACTCATCATAAATTTACTGATTTTCTCAAGCCCATTCTGCAGACCACGGCTGCACACCAAAAAGCCAAGCACAACCGTAACTATCATCCAGAAAGCCATCTGCTTGGGGTCTGCAAGCATGTTTCCAAATGCAGCTGCCGTGTCATCAGTATTCATGCCTGATGTAAAATCTCCCTTTAGGAATTTAAAGAAATACGCAACCATCCAGCCTGAGACTGTTGTGTAATACATCATGAGCATGTAGCAGCCAAGCATGGCTATCCATCCGTGAATATGCCATTTACTGCCCTCTTTCTCAAGAGCCTTGTAGCTCATCACAGCACTTTTTCTGCTGGCTCGGCCTACAGCAAGCTCCATCGTAAGCACCGGAAGTCCCATGCATACCAGAAATATAAGGTAAAACAGTACAAAAATACCGCCACCGTTTTGACCTGTCACATACGGAAAACGCCATACATTACCTATGCCTATAGCGCATCCTGCACTTACCAGTATAAATCCCAGACGTGATTTAAATGATTCTCTTTTCATATTTATATATCTCCTATTGTTATTGCGTTACGTTATCACCCTGCTGTGAGCATTGACTATTGCTTTGTGCTTTATTACTCTCCTCAAAGACCCGCAGCTCCTTTATTGCCTGTCCACCCATCAGATAGAGAATACCTGTATTGAATATAGTCATAAGGCCGATTCCTACATCTCCGAGATCCCAGACAAATGTGTATGCCGCGATACCGCCTACAAACAGCATAACAAGAGCCAGCACCTTGTACATGGTCTGTGAAATCCAGTTATCCCCAAACAGGTACGCAACATTACTCCTTGCATAAAAAAGTATACCAAGGAAGGTGGAAAAGCTGAATAAAAACAATGTGACTGCTATAAAAATAACTCCAAAATCTCCAAGATGATACCTCATAGCTGACTGTAATAAATCCATGCCCTCTTTCCCTGCCACTATATTCTCCGGTGCAGTGAGCATGATCATTGCCGTACAGCTGCAAATCACTATCGTATCTATAAATACACCAAGCGCCTGCGTCAGTCCTGCCTTTACAGGAGTATCGCACTCTGCCGCCGCTGCAGCGCATGGAGCTGAGCCTGAGCCTGCCTCATTTGAAAAAAGACCTCTCTTTACACCGTTCATGAGCACCGCTCCAAAGCCTCCCGCAGCCACCTGCCTGATACCGAAGGCTTCCTCAAATATCCTTGAAAAAACCGATGGCATCATGCCTATATTTTTAATTATGATAAAAATGGTTATGGCAAAATAGCACACCGCCATGATAGGAACAACTATGTCAAGCACCTTTACCGTAGCATTTTTCCTAAGCACTATTACAGCAGCCACTGCCACCAGGATTATTGTAGTATAAATAGGTGGCACACCAAATGCATTTTCAAATGACGATGTAACTGAATTGCTTATAACCTGACTTATGCCACACCAGCAGATTAGTCCGGATATAGCAAACAAAACAGCTATAATAACATGTTTTTTCTTTTTGCCTGATTTATCCTCAAAGTAATGGTGTATGTAATACGCCGGACCTCCACGATAGCCTGAGTACAATGGATCCGGCTCCTTGTGAAGCTGTGCCAGTGTAGCCTCCACAAAAGCCGTGGATGAACCTATAATGGCTGTTATCCACATCCAGAAAACCGCACCTGCGCCTCCCACTGATATGGCAGCCACAACACCAACCAGATTACCCATGCCCACTCTCGTCGCCGTAGAGACAATGAGTGTCTGGAACGTGGACAGGCTGTCCTTATTTTCCTTTTTACCTGTCAGCGCCTTTATCATGTCCGGAAACATTCTGATTGGTAAAAGTCTTGTCCTTACAGTGAAATAAATTCCTGTCGGAATCAAAAGAATTATGAGTAGTGAGATTCCCACGCTCCCACCGCCGGGCAGTGGAATGTGTATCAGATCTCCCCACAAGAAAGAATAAACTTTTTCAATAAGTGCTACTATCATAGTAAATATCGTCCCCTTAGTTTTCATTGCTTCAACGCATTGAAGATGAAGCCAGTATTACTACTATACAATATGAGCAGGAAACTTTCAATATATTCTGTTTTTTTGTTCTGTTTTTTCTTTCACAAACAGTAATAAATACACTATAAGTCCCTTGCATATGAGATTATAATTTCTTATAATGATATAGTTGAATATTCAAAAGATATACGCCCGGGGAGATAAATAATGATAAAACTAATAGCAACAGATATAGACGGAACACTTTTAAAGGACGGCTCACTGCTCATAGATCCTGAGTACATGTCTGTCATCGACAGGCTCATAGACAAAGGAATAATATTTGTAGTCTGTTCCGGCAGACAGTTTTCAAGCGAATTTAAGCTGTTTGCTCCGATAAAGCACAAGCTTTTGTATATAACAGACGGAGGAACAGTCGTGCGCACTCCAAAGGAAATCCTAAAAACCTATCCTATGGACGAGGATATGTGGAAGGGCATGTGCCGGATGGTCCGCGATGAGCTGCCTGCATGCGATTACTTTGCTGCTACTCCTGATTTCTGCTTTGCAGAGGATGGTGGCAGCCCAGTCTTTCACCTGCTTCGTGATTCATACGGCTTTGAGATGCGTGAGGTTGATGACATCACAAGGCTTGACAGAAATGACATCATCAAATTCACTATCTTTCATCCTGACAAATGCGAAGAGCTGTGTACACCGGTTTTCATTCCGGCATGGAATAAAAAAGCTCACCTGGCAGCCGCCGGCAAGGAATGGGTAGACTGCAACGCAAAGGGTGTCAGCAAATGGACTGCTCTCTCATATCTCATAGACAGATTCGACCTGCTTCCGGACGAGGTATGCTGTTTCGGTGACAATCTGAATGATATTGAGATGCTTCAAAATGCCGGTATAAGCTACGCCGTGTCAAATGCCCGCCAGGAAGTTATCGCAGCCGCAAAACACACCTGTGCGCCTTACTGGGAAAACGGAGTACTTAGTGTTTTAAAGTCTTTTTTATAATTTTTTAAATTT